>ULNH01046300.1_pt1 | contig 51045 bp, 52 predicted proteins | sample 1951871 | NCBI WGS metagenome assembly ULNH01 (sample SAMEA4835572, study PRJEB28245) | human gut metagenome | biome: gut microbiome; material: fecal sample | place: Denmark | collected 2008 | reverse complement strand
AATTTTGGTCTCACATCATTGACAAATCAACATTTAAAACTTTTTCCCCTCATAAGGGTTATATAAAAAAGAATTGTTAATCAATTTGCGTTTTTTATTTAATGTGATATAATATCTAAGAGGTAAAATGGTATGATAATTTTGACAGAAATTTTTTTATTAATACTAGCCTATTTGTTAGGCTCTATCCCTACTGCGCTAATAATAAGCAAAGTATTTTTTAATATTGATATTAGAAATTATGGCAGCCATAATATGGGTTCAACAAATGTATTTAGAGTATTAGGGTTTAAATATGGCATTGCTACATTCATTTTGGATGCTTTAAAAGCTGGGTTGATCGTTTTCCTTTTTAGAATTAACCTCATCTCTCCCGATGTTTATCATCACATTAATCCCCTCTTTTATGGTTTTGCCGCTGTGATAGGTCACATTTTTCCTGTTTTTGCAAAATTTAAAGGAGGAAAAGGAATTGCTTGTGGATCAGGAATAATTCTAGCCTATGCTCCTTTACATTTTTCAATCGCTTTTTTAGTTTTTATACTTGTCTTATTAATCTTTAAATATGTTTCGCTCTCTTCTATTCTTGCTTCTTTTTCACTTCTTTTTACTTCTTTTTTTATCCCTGTGTTTGGAAAAAAAGATCTTTACTTTATGATTTTTTCACTAATCATTTTTGTCACTGTTTTAATAACACACAGAAAAAACATTATTAAATTATTTAACAGAACAGAAAGTAAAATAACAAAGCAAGAAAATGAAAAACATAAAATAATAAAAAAGACTAATTTAACAGAATTTACTGAAAATAAAAAAAATAAAGTTATAATAAAATGTCATAAAAACAGTAAATTTACCAAGCGATATTTTCCAATTAAATAAAAAGCTCTAATAACAAAATTGTTATTAGAGTTTTATTTATTTAGATTTAGATTTATTTTTTTTCTTCTTTGGTTCAGGTTCTTTAACATTCATAGTTTCAAGTACTCGAGTAATATCTTTTTCAGATGGTTTACGTCCCATTTGCATATACATAGCTCTTATCATATTGCGGTTAACAGGAGGATTTTTTTCAAGTTGACGCTTAAAAATGTAACGTGTTACAAAAAAACTTGCTATTGCTCCTGCTAGTATGCAACCTAATAAAATTGCAATGAACGCAAAAATATTAATAGTCATATTCATTTATGCAATCTCCTTTACGTTATAATATATCTATTAAGTATTATACTATAAACTATAATAAATAGCAACAAAAACAATTCTTTTTTTATGAGGACTTTTTTTAAAAAATGTGCTATATAATTGAAAAAAAATGATATTTATTGTAAAATAACTGCATCAGCAAGGAGGAATAATACGTATGCCAAGAAAAATTACTGACAAATGCATCGCATGTGGAACTTGTGCTGGTGAATGCCCTGTAGCAGCTATCAGCGAAGGCGACATCTATGTAATCGATCCTAGTACTTGTATCGATTGTGGTGTTTGCGAATCAGTTTGCCCAATGAGTGCAATCGAAGAAGAGTAATCGATAGTATTACCATTTAAAAAGCGCGCGTTATTTAAACGCGCGCTTTTAATTAAACGGATTTTGTCTCGCATCAGATAAATTAATAGGGATATCATTAAAATTATTAACTAAATAATTTTTTACAGTATTTCTGAAATTCGCTTCAACCGCGTGATCTACTTCGATGAGGATAATTCCTGCATCTAAGGCATCTAAGGCATTATTGTGACGAAATTCTCCGCTAATATACACATCACATCCCAAATCAATTGCTTCATACATTTCAAAAGCCCCGCCACCGCCGACCAATCCAACTTTTGAAACTATCTTATCTAAGTTTCCAACAGTACGGACATTATGGCAAAGCCACTTTTCCTGAACCATTTTCACTAACTCTGATGCTTTAATATTATCAACATAACCAATTCTAACAAACGAATCTTTAGTAATAATTCCATCAGGATTAACAATGTTTTTTAATTCTAACATTTCAGCAAGAATATCGTTCATTCCATCTGCCGCAACATCAAAATTAGTATGCATAGAAATAATATTAATATTATTTGTTAAGATTTTTTTAATTTTTTGAGCAATAGGCGTACGGTAATCTAAGTTTATAATAGGATTAAAAAGCATTGAATGGTGGGAAATAATTAAATTATAACCTTTTTTAATCGCTTCATCAATTACCATTGATGTTACATCTAGCGTAATGAGGATCCCTTTTACTTCATCATCGGGATTACCAAATTGTAAACCTAACTTCCCAGTATCAAAACTACTTGATAATTCAAGGGGATATTTTTCTAAAAGTTTATCCAAAACATTTTTTACTTTTGTCATATTTTACCTCTTGTAAAAGGAGTCATCCTTTACTATTTTAATTCTTGCAGGATGGCGCATTTTTCTTACGGCTTCTGCTTCGATTTGTCTTATTCTACTTTTAGTTAGAGAAAACTCACGTGCTAATTCTTCTATTGAAACAGGTGAATTTCCGTCGAGACCAAACTTATTTCTTATAATAACTTGTTCTTTTTCACTAAGCGTATTCAAAAGCTCTTCCAACTTTTCATGATAAATTATATCTGCAGCTGTATCAAATGGCGACATAACGTTTTCATCAACGACTGTATCCAAAAACTCATTATCATCACCATTGATCGTTTTATCTAATGAAACAGTTTCTTGTGTCAAGCGATATATTTCTTCCAATCTTTCTACTGTTATACCGACTTCTTTCGCGATTTCATCGGAAGTAGGATCACGATTTAATTTTTGGGACAAGCGCCAAGTTACTTTACCTATTTTTACTTTTAAATCGTGGATATGAGCGGGTATTCTAATAGTACGACTATGATCAGCAAGCGCTCTTTGAATTTGTTGTCTAATCCACCAAGTAGCATATGTGGAAAATTTATATCCCATATCTGGGTTAAATTTGTTAACAGCCTTCATTAACCCCATATTACCCTCTTGTATTAAATCAAGGAAAGGTAGTCCTCTCCCTGAAAAACGTTTTGCGTTAGGGATAACGAGTCTAAGATTTGACTCAATTAATATATTTCTTGCCTCTTCACCTTTTTTTGTCGCATCAATTAAACTTTCATATTCACTTTCGCAAATAGGTGCACCACTATCTTCTAAAATTGACAAATCTGACTTGGCTTTTAAACCTGCTTGTACGATTTTTGCATACTCATACTCTTCTTTTGGAGTAAGCATTTCAATTTCGCCTATTTCGGAAAGATACTGACGCAAATTACTAGTTCTGCCATATGATTTTGAAAAATTTTGTTTATTCTTTTTTTGCTTTGTTTTAATTTCATCAATAATCGTATAGACTTTAGCTTCTTCTGCTGTTTCAAGCTCATTATTGATTTTTACTAATTCAGCCTGAGCGATATCATTCTCAGTGATATCAATTTCTTCTTGTTCTAATTTTTCAATTATTCTATCTAAATCATCATTATTAGGATTATTAAATATTTTATTTATTTCTCCTATCGAAACATAACCATTTTTATTCGCTATTTTTTTTACTTTCGCTAAGAGTTTTTCTTCTGTTTCCATTATTTTTTCCCTCCAACATTCCTTTTATATGATAATACTCATTGTAAATTTTTTTTAAACTGCTATTACTATCATCACTAATGTTTACCATTTGTAAGATTTTTTCCATTTTTCTTTTTTGATTAGTCCATTTTTTTAAAAACATGGGATCTTTTTTTTCAAGTAAGATTGGACCAAATAGACATTCATCGTATGTTAATACTTTTGAATTAGCATCATAATGAGTGTTTATTATCTCATAAATCTTTTTTCCCTCTTCTATAATATCCTCATCAGTAATTGTAAATCCAGATTTTGACAAAAAAGTTCTTATTTCAAAATTTTTAGTATTAGATTCAATAATTATTTTTTTTAATTTCCGAGCTTTTTCTATATTTTCATTTAAGATTTGAATTATTGTGTCTCCTCCCATTCCGAGAATACACACAGTGTCTACCATTTCTTCCAAATCATTAATACCGGAGCTAAGCGTATATACTATTTTTAATAAGGAATCCCCACTAAGGTATTTTGTAAAATTTTTTTTACAAACCTGTAAGGGGGCTTTTTTATTATCAATATTTTGAATAAAAGTGACACCTTTTTGCATGCAAGCTATGCCTAAATAACCATGGTCACAACCTACATCTGCCACCTTATCCTTGGCATCTATGTGCGCAACTGCTGTTAAAATGCGCTTGCTAATTAGATTATTTTTTATCATAACTGCCAGGTGCATGTTCACGTAATTTATTAAGACGTGCAGGGTTTTTAAGACGTCTAATAGCTTTTGCTTCGATTTGTCTGATGCGTTCACGTGTTACGCCTAACATTCTTCCTACTTCTTCAAGTGTTCTTGGATGATTATCATCTAGACCATATCGTAAACGTATTACGCGTTCTTCACGCGGTGTCAATGTCTGCAAAATTTCTTCTATTTGTTCACGATATAATTTTTCTTGCGTGTATTCAAGAGGGTTAGGATTTTCAGAATCAGCGATAAAATCACCTAAATTAGAGTCTTCCTCTTCACCTACTGTAGCGTCAAAAGAAATAGTTTCTTGAGCAATCTTTAATATTTGTTGAACTTTTTCAGGAGTAGTTTTCATTTCTACTGCTATTTCTTCTGGGGTAGGTTCACGGCGTTTTTCCTGAGTTAACTTACGTGATATTCTCATTAGACGATTAATCGTTTCAACCATATGAACAGGTATTCTTATTGTACGTCCTTGGTCAGCTATTGCTCTTGTAATAGATTGGCGAATCCACCACGTTGCATAGGTTGAAAACTTTCCACCTCGCGTTGGATCAAATTTATTTACAGCTTTCATTAACCCCATGTTTCCTTCTTGAATTAAATCAAGAAAAGAAAGACCGCGACCAACATAGCGTTTAGCAACCCATACGACTAAACGAAGATTTGATTCTATTAAAATATTACGTGCTTCTTCACCTTGTGCAATTTTTTCTGTAAGTTCAATCATCTCTTGAGGAGGAATTGTTTTTCCAGCCTTCTTATATGCTTCAATCTTTTCTTGACAAGCTAAGCCTTCTTGAACTGTTCGCGCAAATTCAGCCTCTTGTGTGATTGAGAGAAGTTCAATTTGTCCGATATCACGCAAATACATTTTGACAGGATCGTCAGCTTGTCTACTTCCTGATGTAAAATCATCAAAATCAGCAACTTTGATTTCGCTTTCTGCTACTGCAGATAATTCCTCAATTTCTTCATCTATTTCAACCTCATCTGCAAATGCTTCAAAATCATCATCAAACTCTTCTATAGACAAATCTTCTTGAGGGCCATCTTCTTCGCTATCACGTGTTACTTCAATCCCCATGTTTTCAAGAGTTTTGATAATTTCATCAAGCGATTCTTCAGATGGATCTTTAAAAATTTCTATTACCTTATCAAGAGGGATGTATTGTTGTTTACCAGCAACCTCTTTGACTTGTTCAATTTCATTTTTATATAATTCTTCCATAGTATACCTCCTACGATAGCTTCTTTTTACAATAATCTAAATACTCACGATATTTGTTGTAATCTTCTTTTGTTTGAATAAAAAGTTGATCACTTATCTCCTTTTCAATATAACTGTGTAAAGAATTTAGACTTTCATAGTAAGCATTATTATTATTATCTTCGACAAGGGGATTATTACAAATCTTTTCAATCATTTCCTTTTCCGCACTTGTGTTAATATATTTTGACATAAATTCATCAAAATCAAGATTTTCATGTTCACTATAATATTGGCCTATTTGTAATAAAACGGCATAATAAGGTATCAAGTCTACATGTGGCACATTAAAATCTATAACATTTGTGTAATCAAGGTACAACTTTTTACTTTTAAGAGTATGTTTTATAATTATTTCATATGCCCTAAAAACTTTTTTAGGAACTTTTTCTTTTTTTACATCAACATTTTTCTTTATTTCGCTTGGTTTAGTATAAGAGACATCATAGCTTTTTCCCAAATCTTTTGTGAGAGTCTCTACATCGACTCCTAAATCATTACTCATTTTTTTCAAATAAAGTTGTGATAAAGTAGCTGACTTAATTTCTCTAAGCAAGTCAAATATTTCACGTTTAAATGTTTCAATGGTTCTTGCATCTTCTAAGTGCAGATCTTTTTTGGAAGTTTCATATAAGTAATCATAAATATTAGTTGCATTACTTGCTAAAAACTTCGCCAAAGAGCCTTCACCATATTTATTTAAGTATTCATCAGGATCGAGGCCATCAGGAAGAGCAATTGCATCAGGAACAATTTCATGTTCATTAAAGACTTTGAGCGCCTTTTTGGTAGCGTTAATTCCTGCTAAATCACCATCAAAACATAATACGATGTTTTTGGTTACGCTAAGCATAGTTTTTAAGTGAAATTTGGTAAGCGCTGTTCCCATCGTAGCGACAGCGTTAGTAACACCGTCTTTAGCAGCAGCGATTACATCCATAAATCCTTCAAAAACAAAGAGTTTATCATTTTTTCTAGCATCTAATGAAGCTTGCTTAAAGTTATATAAACATTCACTTTTATGAAATATTGGATTTTCAATCGAGTTAACATATTTAGCGGTTTTTTCTGTAGTTTGGTAAATTCTTCCACTAAAAGCAACTACTTGTCCATTTTGGTTTGTTATTGGAAATATTATACGTTTTCTAAAAACATCATAAGGTTCTTTTTTACCATCGTCATCACTAACTAAACCTAAATCAATTTGATCTATTAAATCTATTTTTTTATCGTTTAGAGCTAAATGTAGATAGTTATTCGCTGTTGGGGCAAGACCTATACGAAATTTTGCAATTATTTCTTCATTAATATTACGACTTTTTAGATATGAAAGAGCTGCTAAGCCTTCTTCACTATTTTTTAAATAGAATTCATAAAATTTAGTTGCTTCTTCCATTGCTTTATAGTAGCGTTCATACTGGACAGATTTTTGATTTTTGTATACATCTATTTCAATACCTATTCTAGACGCAAGTTTTTTAACCGCTTCTTGAAAAGAAATATTTTCTATTTTAGAAACGAAAGTAATAACATCGCCACCAGTACCACAACTAAAACATTTAAAAATCTTTTTTTCGCGATTCACAGACATAGAAGGATTGGAATCATTATGAAACGGACAAACTCCCCAAAAATTTTTAGATTTTAAGGTTAAGGGGACATATTCTTGAACGACATCAACTATGTCAACTTCATTAATAATACGATTTACAATCTCATTATTTATTAGCATAACATCCTCCTTCCTATACTATATAATACGCTTATAATTTCAATATTACTTTATTTATCTAAATTTTATTTACTTTTTTGAGTAAATATGCTGCTAAATCATTGATATCTACTCTTTCTTGAGTCATAGTATCACGATCTCTTACCGTAACTTTATTATCTTCTAAAGTATCAAAATCATATGTAACGCAATATGGCGTTCCAATTGAATCTTGTCTACGATATCTTTTACCTATTTTGCCACTAGCATCATAGTCAGTAGGCATAATCTTACGTAAATCATGATAAAGCGACTTTGCCTGTTCACCTAGCTTATTTACAAGAGGTAAAACCGCTACTTTGTATGGAGCAAGAGCAGGATTTAAATGAAGAACTTCACGAACATCACCATCTTCTAATTCTTCAGCTTCATATGCATCAGTTACAATCGCTAATAGTAAGCGCTCCACACCTACGCTAGGTTCAATAACATATGGCAAGTACTTTTCATTAGTTTCAGGATCCATATATTCCAAATTAACTTTTGAATGTTCTTGATGAACTCTTAAATCGTAGTCAGTTCTATCTGCTACTCCCCACAATTCTCCCCATCCAAAGAAAAATTTAAATTCGAAATCAGTAGTAGCTTTGGCATAATGCGCTAATTCTTCTTTTTCATGGTCTCTTGTTCTTATCGATTCTTCTTTTAGACCAAGGTCAAGTAAAAATTTGTGACATTCATTTTTCCAATATGCAAACCATGAAAGATCAGTACCGGGCTTGCAGAAAAATTCTAATTCCATTTGTTCAAATTCACGTGTTCTAAAAATAAAGTTTCCTGGTGTGATTTCATTGCGGAAACTCTTACCAATTTGTCCAATACCAAATGGCACCTTTTTTCTAGTTGTTCTTTGGACATTTTTAAAGTTTACAAAAATTCCTTGAGCAGTTTCAGGTCTTAAATATACAATATTTTTGGCATCTTCTATAACGCCTTGATTTGTTTTAAACATTAAGTTAAACTTTCTAATATCAGTAAAGTCATGAGCACCACAATTAGGACAACCGATATGATGCTCTTTTAGAAAACTAATCAATTGTTCATTAGTAAAACCATCACCAGTAACTTCTCCTTTGGTGAAATCTTCGATTAATTTGTCAGCACGATATCGTGTATGACAAACTTTGCAGTCGATTAATGGGTCACTAAACCCACCAACATGCCCGCTAGCAACCCATGTTTCAGGGTTCATTAAGATAGCAGCATCAAGACCTACATTATATTCACTGTCACTTACAAAGCGGCGCCACCACGCTTGTTTAATGTTATTTTTTAGTTCTACGCCAAGTGGTCCATAATCCCATGCGTTAGCAAGGCCTCCGTAAATTTCACTACCTTGATAAACAAAGCCTTTTTCTTTTAAATAAGCAACTAACTTTTCCATTGTCATATCATTTTTCATAAATGACCTCCTCTTTCATTATAAAATCAAAAAAAGCCTCATATAAAAACAACGAGACTTCAGGGACGAGATATTTACCCGCGGTTCCACCCAACTTACGTTATCGCTAACGTCACTTTTTTAATTACTAGCTCCGAAACGCCTTCAAGTTATCATTTATATCTGTTTTCACCAAACACAGACTCTCTAAAATAATTAATAACTTTACTCCTTTTCATCAATGCTAATATTATTATATCATATTTTATTCTTTTTTGCCATAAAATTGCTAAAGAAAAATTGCCATAATTATTTAGACTATTTGCATTTTTACTTTACTAAAATCTAAGTTTTTTAAATCCATTAAATTCATTGTAAAAACAATTTTACAATCCTGATGACAAAAGTTAGGAAAGGTTGTGGGCATCTTTTTAGTATCTATTTCCAATAAAACAACTTCGGTATCATTACATTTTAATACACTTCCAGCTTGTCCTGGAACATCATCAAACTCAATAAATATTGCTGAAGAATCTTGCATATTAAATTCTTCATTAATGTTTTCATATATTTCTGTGTTTTCTAAGTTACTATAAAATACTTTAGGTATAACTGGAATATTATCTATTTTCAAAAATATATAAATAAAACCTTCACTTGGCAATATTTTTTCCTCAAGTTCAGATAAATTTAATTGCATCAAAAAGAAATCATCATTTAAATTATTTCTTTCTAAAAAGTCATTTGGAAAAGATGGGCTGCCAAAAAATTTACTTTTTTCAGAATTTTCTTCGGTTTCTGTTTCTTTAGGTAATACTTTAAAATTTTTCATCGTTTATTCCTTATTCACTATTTCTATTTCTAATTTAGCACTTTCTGCAGCAATACGAAATTCCGTTTTACCACTTACATTAGATATATCAATTTCTTTTTCATTGTTTAATAAAATATCATATATTATATTGCCATTATTATAAACATATATTTTGGCATTACCTGAAAACACGTTATTTTTGACATTAAAATGGTATGTCTCATCCGCTTTTACAGTAAAACTATGTATTATTTTTACTCCTGACATTTTGTTAACAGTAAATTTGACTTTGTCTTTATTTGAATTAAGTTTGGCATTTTGTGTAAAAAATTTAGGATTTTTAATAGTTAATTCATCATTACTCAATTCGCACAATGTTTGATCAGTAGGTCCATTAGTGTCTTCAATATGCTTAACAGCGCATGATGTTACCATAAGAAGAGTAAAAAGTAACATAAAACTTAAAATAATTTTTTTCATATTTTCTCCTAAAAACATAATTTATAATATATTTTTTTAGCCTTACTATCAAAATCTAAGTATCTTTGGTAATATTCATCGATTTTTTCATTCACTTCACGAATATCAAGTGAGAGTTGTGATAAAAATACATCATCAACTTTTTCTAATTTTATTAAATATAAGTATTTGATATTTTTTGTATTTTCTTCATTAAGTGGAGCATGAATATAATGCGCCGTACAATCTAGGCAAACTATTCCTCCCGCCTCCGGCAAAAAATATTGATTAGTGGGGTTTTCCTTACCGCAGCTAGCACATTTGTTTACTATCGGTTCAATTCCAAGCAAATAACATAGTTTTGTATCAAAAATACAAAGTATATGGTGAGGATATTTTGTTTTTTCTAATAATTCAAGCGATCTTTTAAAAAAGGTAAATGCTAATTCAGAGTTTTTGACCAAATGACCTAAAAAATACATTTTTTCAATCATGCAACTCGCAATTTGCATTTTGGTAAAATCATTCTTAATATTTAAGTAACTATTTAAAACTTCAGCTGTAACTAAGGCACCTAGCGAATGATTGACAGTATGATCAATATTTTCAAGTGTTAAAATTTCAGTAAATCCTCGCGTTTTGCTTGTCATTTTTTTAGTACCCTTTACAAGCAAATTAAAACGGCCCAATGGTCCATAAAAAGAAACAATTTGGGCGTTTTCTTGATAATCGATAGCCTTTAGCACAATAGCTTCTGTTTTAATTCTTTCAGTATTCTGGTATTTTCGCATATTCTTCGTTTATATTCATGTTATTATTAGTTTTTACTTCAACATTATAGGCAGTCATTTGGTTCTTTTCGGCTATTTTAAAATTTAAATAATCCTCTATTTTACCAGTTTGAAGAAATCTTCCCCATAATTCATTTTGATTTTTCATAAAATATCCTCCTTACATTTAGGATGGATATTTTTTGTTATATTATACTCATTTTTGAATTTTATATCCTAATTCTTTAAGTTGCGATTTATCATTTCGCCAATTAGATTCTACTTTTACAAAAAGTTCCAAATAAACTTTTTTATCTAGTAGTTTCACAATGTCTATACGGGCAAGTGAACCAATTTTTTTTATCATACTTCCACCTGAACCGATGATTATTTTCTTTTGCGAAGGTCTTTCAACAATAATTGTGGCAAGAATATCATACATATTAGAATGTTTAGCATTTTCTTTAAAAGATTCAACCACAACAGCGACGCTATGCGGTACTTCTTCGGATGTCAGCAATAATATTTTTTCTCTAATAATCTCAGCCACAACGAACTTTTCAGGAGCATCTAGCGCCTGATCCTCAGGATAATATAAAGGACCTTCGGGTAAGTTATCTATAACCATGTTTAATAACTTATTAGTACTTTCATCGCTCACGGCAGTTATGGTAATTCCACCTTTGAAATTGTATAATTTTTTATATTCTTCAATACTGTTTTTCAAAAATTCTTCATTTTTAACTAAATCTATCTTGTTCAAGACAAGGAAGACGGGACATTTGGCTTTGCTCGCAACTTTTAATGCCTCTAAGTCAGCATCACTAGGAAGTTTTGATCCGTCGACCATAAAGAGTACCAAATCTAAACCATCTAAAGCGTTGTTAGCAGTTTCATTCATAAAATTTCCCAATTCATGATGAGCTTTATGGATGCCGGGGGTATCTACAAAAACGATTTGTTCATTATCAGTTGTGTAAATCCCTTTAATTTGATTTCTTGTGGTTTGCGCTTTAGGTGATACAATAGCTAAATGCTGTTTAAGAATATTATTAAGCAAAGTACTTTTTCCAACATTAGGTTGGCCTATTATTCCCACAAAACCTGATTTAAAATTGCTATTCATTTTCTAGGTTATCCTTAGTAAAAGCGTATGGTAATAAGTCTGAAACTTTAAGATTAATTACTTTCCCGTCAAGGTTGTATAACGTAACTTTAGCATCAGGTTCCATTAATTCTGTTATAACTTGGCGACAAGCACCGCATGGCGAAGAAGGGATATCACTTTTAGTTAAAATCATTAATTCTAAAATATCTTCTTTTCTATAACCATTGGTATATGCTGCAAATAACGCTGATCTTTCCGCACAATTGCATAAACCATATGATGCATTTTCAATATTAGCCCCTTTAACAAAGGTACCATCACGCATTACAAGAAGTGCACCTACTTGAAAATGAGAGTATGGGGCATAAGCATTATCATAAGCTTCTTTTAATAGATTTAATTTTGTTTCCATTTCTAACCTCTTTTATCTCTGGTAATTTTTAAAAAATTTAATACCTTTTCTTGCTTTTCAAACATAACTTTAGCATCTTCTTCATTTTGATGATCATAGCCTAACAAATGATACATCCCATGAGCAAGCAAGAAAGAAAACTCTCTAAGATACGAATGTTCATATTCTTCAGCTTGCTTAATCACATATTCTAAACATATAAAAACATCACCGAGTTCCACAGGATATCCATACTTTGTCTCTTCGTTTTCAATATCATCAATATTTGCAAAACTAATTACATCCGTTGGCCGATCTATATTACGATATAATTTGTTGATTTCGTGAATTTTATCCTCGTTAACAATTATTAAACTTACGTAATGACGTCCTTTAATATTTTCAAAATCATTAATTGTATGAACGATTTTTTTTGATATGTTAAGCAATTCCTGTTTTTTTGAAGAAAGAATTTTCAAATCAGAATTAGTTTGATTTATTAAATTTAGAACTATCATTTTTACCTCATTCTACTTTATTTTTTTCGTATTGATCAATAATCTTAGAAACTAAAGGATGACGCATTACATCTGCTTGGTCAAATTTAACAACTGCGATATCTTCGATATTATCAAACAAATTTATCGCTTCTTTAAGTCCAGATTTTTGATAAATTGGTAAATCTATTTGCGTCAAATCACCGGTAATAATCATTTTCGAATTGAATCCCAAACGCGTTAAGAACATTTTCATTTGACTTGTTGTGGTATTTTGAGCTTCATCAAGGATTATTAAAGAATTATCGAGAGTTCTACCTCTCATATAAGCTAGAGGAGCTATTTCAATACTACCTTTTAAAATCAACTTATCTGTTACATCTTTTCCTAAAATTTCATATAAGCTATCATATATTGGTATAAGATAAGGATCTATTTTTTCTTTTAAATCGCCTGGTAAAAAGCCTAATTTTTCACCAGCCTCAACAACAGGGCGCGTTATAACAAGTTTTTTAACTTTATTCTTTTTTAAAAGACCACAAGCATATGCAACAGCAAGAAAAGTTTTACCCGTTCCTGCGCTACCATATGCAAATGTAATTGCATTTTTAGATAGTGCGTCGATGTACTTACTTTGAGAAATAGTTTTTACTAATATAGGCTTGCCATCGTATGTAACCGCAACTTGCTTGCGATTAACATAAAAGTCTTTTACATCATGAAGAGGATATTTTTTTAACATCGTAATTATACTTACGACATCTCGCTCTTTTATATTAAAGTTTTCCTTATATAAAAATGACATGACTTCAAAAATATTTTTTAAATATGATATCAACTCTACGTCTACGGAACTATCAATGGTGATTTGACCATTTTCCATAATCAAATTTACACCAAGTTCTGCTTCAATAATTTTTATATTAGCCGCAATAGGCCCAAGGATAACATTTTCTTCATCGCTATTATCAAAATACCATATTAAAACTTTTGTATTATTTTTCGTTATTTCACTCATATTAACACTCTTTCTACTATATTATACCATAAAAGCTAACTTTTTTATACACATTTGATTAAAATAAATATTGTTAAAAATCATAAGCTCTAAATTCAGCAATGTTTTGATAAGTTTCAACTAGACACCGTACCAAATATTCATCTTCTGTTTCTTTGATACCTATTAATTCAAAACGTTTTATATATTCATCATTACAAGTCGTATTTTTCCAAAATTCTTTTGTAAATAAACTTTGCGCATAAGAGAAAGCATCGTCCTTTGTTCTTATTACAAAATTGTCTTTTTTTACATAAAATGAACTTTTAATAATCTCTATTTTAAACAACTGTAAAAGTGTTTGATTTACAACCTTATCATAACTAACAGGCTCACCAAACCATTTATAGCCTTTTGATGTTTTTATGCCAAGCACTTTATCCTTTAATGTCTCAAAACTAGCTAATGTACTTTTTTTGGGAATTGACATGTTCTTATATAATAGAACACGTGCCATTATTTTACCTTCAGCTCGTACAGCTAATAGTGAATCCTTAGCAGCATCACCATTATTAAGGGTACCGCTAACAATAACTTCACCTTTCTTAACAGTTTCTCTAATATTTTTAACTACTACTCCTCTTTTTATCTCCATCTTTTCTATATAACCATTTTCTTTGGCGATTATATCACCATAAACTGACAGATCGACACTTTCATTTTTTTTAGCATCCATCTTTTCTAAACCAATCTCTAGTACAGCCGCCTTTCGATTTATTTCAATCCACGCATATTCAACATATTTAGCTCTCAGGTCAGCACTTATTGTATTAAGGTCTTCTTTTGGAAAGTATACACTACCTATTTTATTCATTTTTGAATATACTTCTCTTAACACTCGTTCATCTTTTACGAAAGTACCATTTTTATATCTAATGTCTCTTATAAAAAAGGGCGTAATTAAAAATATCAAAAGCGAAATCATAACTGAAATGATTAGAACTAAGTTTTTTAATATCTTTTCTCTAAAAATTAATTTATATTGATTGATGACTTCGGTATTATCATTATTATAATTGTTTTTATAATTCGAGTAGAACTCCACTTTACCATCATTTAGTTTCACTTTACGAGCATTTTTAACATTACTTTCTAAAAAATCTTCCTTAGTCATTTTTATATGATATTTGTAACTATAATCTTTGAATTTATTTTCTTTGGAAGAAATGTTAAAAATTTTTGGTAATTTTAATTTCATGTATTTCCCCCTTTATCTTAATTATATCGTTTTCAATACTATCTATAATTAGATTCATACCTTTTATTAGATAATTTGTAGTATAAATTTCACTCGTTGAAATATCAGTTATTTCACCGAAGTCAATTATAGTTATATTTTTGTAATTTATTAATTGTAAACGGGGCATAGACAATTCCGGTAATAAGGAAATTTTCACATGGCTATTTTTTTTATTTTTATGTTTTTTCATTTACTTCACCATTAAAGTATATGTTTAATGCTAGGTAAAAATTAAAAAACTCAAATACAAATTTAGAAAACTAAACTGTATTTGAGTAATTTAATTCATGATAAACACTAATGGCGAATGCCAGCTTTACGAGCAGCACGTCTTTTTTCTTTACGAACGTCGCTTGGTTTCATATAATGTTCACGTTTACGGGCTTCAACAAGGGTACCCGAACGAGAAACGTCACGTTTGAAACGTTTTAAAGCTTCATCTAGTGTATCATTTTCGCGAACGATAGTCTTTGGCATAATTCTGGTCCCTCCCTTCGCACCATAATTTCTACTATATTATACACGATTTAGACAATATTGTAAAACGATTTACAACAAATCTTTTTAAAAGTTCTTAATACTAGATATGATATTTAAAGCTTTATTGAGATACCAATCGGCAAGCGATTTAAAATCAAAATTTAAACGCATACTAAAACCAGTATATTCCTTTATCATCGCAACATTATACCACTGAAGGGCTTGAAATATTGACCATAACGAAACTCTTAACTTCGCTTTATCTTTTATATTTTCATTCTCAATATTCTTTAAATAAATTGTTAATAGCTTGTAGGCATCATTTATATCATTGTTACCAAAGCAAGCGATATCATAGTATTCATCGCCAGTACATGCAAACTCATAATCAAAAAGCACAACATTATTGTTTTCACCAACCATAAAATTTGATTTTTGAGCATCACCATGAATGAAGCATTTATCAGTATTAGAAATGATACTCTTTTGATCTAATAAAAATTCTTTTATAGTATTATAGTTCTTTGGATAAATGTGAGTATTATTTACCTTTTCTAACATCTTTTCAAAATTCGTCAATCTTGTAAAAGGATTATCATAGCCTAAATCAGTAGGCATTTGATGAATCTTATGAAGAATATCAGCAACACTAGATAAAATTTCATCATTTAAACTAATTTCATTTAGTGGTTTACCTGAAAAATATTTAGAAACCATAAAACCATCATCCATAAAATGCTCATAATAACTTTGTTTAAATAGCGTTTCAACTTCATTTAAAGCTCTCATTTCATTTTTGCGTTTAACAAAAAGGTCAGCATTTTCGCCAGGTAACCGGGCTACCATCGTATTATTGTCAACTTCTACTAAATATGTATAATTGCTCATACCATTTTTTAGGCGCTCTAATATTTCTACATTAGAGTTTTTGTATATAGCATTTAATTTAGTTTTAATTAATTCCTCTTTTCGGCAAGTTTCATAATATTGATCAATCATGTAAATTAATTTCTTAAAAGCAATAGCCCTATGACTAATTTTATTTTTCAATTCGTCGCTTATTTCCGCAAAGGTTTTTTGATATTCATCTAAGAAAAACACTGGATCATATCCGAATCCATTGTTGCCGCGCATATCATCAATAATTTTCCCACAACATACTCCTTCAGTTTGAAAAGTTACGTTTTCATCATAAAACACAACATTAGCAACCATTTTGGCATTTCTGTTAGTTACACCTTTAAGAGCGTTTTCTAAACAATCTACGTTTGATAGATAACCATTGAGAGATCCGTATCTAGAAGAATAAATCCCAGGCATATTATTTAATGATTCCACTTCTATCCCTGAATCATCGCTTATAGTAGGGATGCCATACATCTCATAGTAGTATTTTGCTTTTATTAAAGCATTTTCGTAATACGTTTTGCCATTTTCTATTGGTGCAGGAACATTTATGTTTAGTTCATTTAAGCTGATAAATTCATATTTAGATGAGAAAGTTTTATAAATTTGAAGTAAAGCTTTAAATTCTTTTAATTTGCCGTTATTTGATGTTGCTATTAAAATTTTCATATTTATCACCTTTTTTCTATTTATTATAACAAAAAAGAGAATTTCGGGCAAGTTATCTACCCAAAATTTATTTTGATAAAATATGCTAATAAAAAAATGAGGAAAATCCTCATTATTTATTGGTGTCGACTACATATGACACTTCATATAACACTGACTCCGTATCATTAATTGTAAAAGTGTCGACATCTAGATTTAAATATACCGTTTCAGCTAAATTATTTAATATGTTACTTGTAAGAAGAGACTTATCTAAAAATTGAAATGAAAGTTCCTTTTCTTTTAACTCGTAACTATATATTTCGTCAATTTTTTTATTGACACTATTACCTAAGATTTTTGAAACGATATAATCGCATTCATCTTTCGCTTGATGAACATATGTTACAGGTATAGTAAGACCATCATTTTCGGTAATTATAGTTGTGTAATTAGCCTCATATAAGAACATTGTCTCATATTTAAAATTAATACCAACATCTTTACTTATTTTTTTGAAATGAAAATCGTCAAATAAGTCAACTACTTCTTCACCGACAAAAATTACCACTTCTTTTATATCGTGATTGCAGAATGTCCACGCTACAGCCTCTACTGCCTGTCGTCCTAAGGCATCCTTAATGTTATCAGTAGTATTTATTGTTAATTTATCACCATCGATACTATAAGACACAAGTGATGCATTATTAGGTAAAACTGACTTATAACCTGTAGGCAACAGATTTTGTTTTGTAGTTAAAAGTTCCCATTTTTGTTTTATTAAGTCACTAGTAACAAGTTCAGCTTCGGCAATTTCTTTTGTTAGAGGAACTTCCATACCAACCAATAAACCATCTGCATTCTTAACATAAACTTTTTCCGAATATACCATATCAAGATTACTCTTAGGTTTATTTTTATTAATCCTATTGAAAATTCCATAAGGCAATAAAACTGCTGTCACAACCAATACAATTAAAATTGTTGAAATAATTATTTTCTTTTTCATAATCCACCCCAATAAATTGTATTATTACTCTTAACTTATTAGAACAAAATTTTATTATTTTTATATTTTTTCAGCATCGATGTTCTTTTTTTAGTAATAATGTGTTATAATATTAAAGAACAAACCTAAAGGAGATAATTATGAACAATAATTTCGATAACAATAGTCCTATAGAAAGTAATAATAATCCCGGAATGACCGATCAATTATTCTTAAATAAAAAATGGAAATTCGCTTTATTAACAATATGTGCATACTGTATTTTAAGTTTTATAGCACCAATCATATATCAAATTATTCTAATGGTTATATATGGCATATTTACTAATGGTGATTTGACTAGTGAAGATGCTTTAATATTCTATAGCAGCTATACGCATATAATTACTTACACAATTTTAACCCCTGTAATTATTTTACTTTCTATTTTTAGCATAAAAGAAGATATTTTTAAATTTAAAAACCAAACAAACATCATAAAGGCAATTATAAGTATTGTAGCAGCACCTATTGCGATGTATCTTGCGATGTTTATTGTCTCAATTATTATGGAGTTATTACATCTTAATGATACATCAGACAATCAAAAAGCCCTAAATAGTGTGTTATACGGACCTTATAAAGCAGGAATTATTCTTACAGTTGTTTTGATGGCACCTATAATTGAAGAATTAGTATTTAGAAAAGCCATTCACACAGCTATTAAACCAAGCGACAAATCAACTGCTTTCAAAATCATTCGTGTTCTAGTATCGGGCTTTTGTTTTGGAATGCTTCATGTAGTAAGTCCTATGTTACAGTATCTTTTAGCTGGAGAATTTTTAAATAGTGTTTTAGCATTACTTCAAGTTTTTCCATATCTGGTAATGGGACTAGTCTTTGGAGCGGTATACGAAATTAATGATGGAAATGTTTTTCCAGGTATTGTCATCCACGCCATTTGGAATACAATTTCTATTCTAGCCACATATCTTTTAAAATAGAAAATAAAATGTAGAGTTCACTAAAGTAAGTGAATTCTACATTTTTTTATTTTTATTAATTATTTCTTTTAAATGTTTGCTAGAAGTAAATTTTACACGATAATTACCCTGAATTAACATTTTTTCACCGGTTATGGGATGCACACCGTAATAATCATTTTGAAACACTTTTTCAAAAGTACCTAACCCAGTAATCAAAACTTTGTCTTCTGTTTCGATACCTTTTGTTAGAACATCGAATGTTTGATTCACAACATCTTCGATAACCTGCTTTTGATAACTCGTGTTTTGATAAATTGCTTCTATTATGTCCTTTTTCTTCATAGCACACCTCACAATAGTATTATAACATTTTTAAAAATTATTGTCAAAAATTAAAATAAAGATTAAAAGCACCCAAATGGTATATTACCATTTAAGTGCTTTTTTTTATAATACTATCGCTATTACTCCGCCTTTTCCCTCATTTACTACTTTTGTTAAAGATTCCTTATACTTAGTTTGAATAGAATCAGGGACATTATGTATTTTTGATTTTATACCATCACAAATTACATCACTTAGTTTACGGCCAAATATTTCACTATCCCATATAACTTTAGGATTATGCTCATAATTTTCAAGCATATGTTCTAAAAGTACTTGCGATTGTTCTTGTGAGCCTATTATAGGTTCGAATGTAGATTCAACATCTACCTTAACAAGGTGAATAGCTGAAGCAGTAGCTTTAAGTTTTATGCCGTATCTGCCGCTTTGTTTTACTAGCTCTGGAGTGGCCAATACCATTTCGTCTGGTGTTGGAACAGCTATTCCATATCCGCAATCATTTAAATTCTTTAAAGCTGGTGCTAATTTGGAATAAGTATTTTTTGCTTCGGCCATTTCTTGAAGAATTTCAATATAATGAGCTTTATTACTGACATCTTCACCTATAATTTCTGTCAAAATGCTCTCATATATTCCGTCATCAAGCGTTATGTCTAACGTTGCACTACCAACACCAGGATTAATATCTGTTATTGTAACTGAATCAAATAAATTAGAATTTCTTAATTCGTCTTGAATTCTAAAAATATCTTTCATTTTACGGTAATTTGTCGTCGTATTATTTATTACTTCATTAAAGCTATGTTTATAACTGATATTATCATTTAAAGAATCTACCCAATCTGGTACATTAATATTCATTTCGGCAATTGTAAATTCATCCAAAGCTTTTTTAAGAATTTCATCGACTTCATCACTTGTCATTTTGGCAGCATCGACCGCTATTACACTTACATTATATTTTTCGCTAAGTTCTTGTACAAGAGCTTTGCTTGTTGGAGAATATGGGTCTGTTGTATTGAGTACTATTACAAAAGGTTTTTCCAAAGATATTAAATTATCAATGACATTTTCTTCAACACTTTCATAATCACTTCTTGTAAAATCTCCAAAAGAACCATCGCTAGTTACAACTATTCCAATATTAGAATGCGATTCAATAACTTTCTTAGTACCTATTGTCGCTGCATCTTGAAAAGGAATTTCCTCGTTAAACCATGGTGTCTTCACCATTCGATTACTTCCATCATCATTCAAATAGCCTTTTGCATTAGGAATTACAAAGCCAACACAATCAACAAGTCTTATACTGCAACTTACATCATTTTGAATATTAATTTTGATATTATTACTAGGTATGAATTTCGGCTCAACTGTCATAATTGTTTTACCTTCAGCACTTTGAGGCAATTCATCCAATACTTTTTGATGAAAATCTGTGTCATCGATTAATGGTAAAACCTTTTGTTCCATAAAGCGACGAATGAAAGTACTTTTTCCACTTCTAACTGAACCAACTACACCTAGATATATTTCACCTTTTGTACGTATCGCCACATCACGAATTACATCTTCATTCATATATTCACATACTAAACTAAAGAAGCCCATATTAATGGGGGGATAACTTCTTTTATACGTTTTTACTCTCCTTCGCCTTATTTTATCCCTTAAACATCATATGTTCAATAAGTTATATGTTTATATAAAAAAGAATATTCCAAAAAAAAGAACTAATTTTAAAAGAATATAATTCTTTAAAACTAGTTCTCTTTTGTTGTTAATTAGTTTTTTTAGATGCTTTATTTTTTACTGTTGCATTACGATAAAGTTCAAAATCGTCTAATACGCACTTTTGATTAAATGGATCTAGACCTTTATCAATATGATTCAATAAAATTTGAAGTTGTTTTTCAATTATTTGGATTAAATCCTCAGTGTAATGAAAATCAATTTGATTAAATTCAAATTCATCGCGATCCAATATAAGACGATCACCACTTGGAAATACCTTTACATCCAATTCGTAATCAATGTATTTCAACCCTTCAGCATCAAGTACATATGGTGAACCTAAATTACAATAATAGTAAATTGAATTATTGCGTAACATACATATAATATTAAACCAATATTTCTTATAGAAATAACAAACAGCAGGTTCTTTTGTACGCCAACGGCGGCCATCGCCATCAATAACGTTTGCTTTATCATTTACTACTACTAGCATGTCATCAGTTTCTTTTACAATATAAGCTGATTGCCATACTCTGTGAAGAGCACCATTATGCTTATAACTAATAATTTCTATTTTGTTATTCACATAATCCCTTCTTTCTCACTGCCATATTATAACACAAATCAGTTTTTTTTAATACTAATTAACCCTTAAATTTAAAAAATAGCGTAAAAATTACGCTACTTTTGTACTTTATCTTTGTATTGATCTATTAATAATATTAATCTATCATATTCATTATTTAACAATTGGTTTAACAATGAGATAAATGGTTCCATTGTTTTATCAACTTTAAATGCTTCTAAACTTGCGAAATACTCTGTTTTAATTTTGGTTTTACGTGAAATGCTTATTGGTAAGAAGCCAGCACTTATCAAGCAAAAATTCATCATCAATCGTGCCATTCTGCCATTTCCATCTAAAAAAGGATGTACTTTAGCAATTTGTAAATGTGCATACGCCGCTCTTTCCAATGCGGTGCCATTATAATGATTTATGTCGTAGAAAAACTTGTTCATTCTATCATATACCTTGACATAGTCACATGGTGTATGGTTAGAACCCTTTATTGTTATATTGACATTGCGGTATAAACCACCATTAATAATGCCTTTCATAAGTTCTTCATGGACATCTTTAAAGAAATCTTCTGTTAGTTCACTAGTTTCTTTAGCACGTTCTTTTACCATATTAAAAGCAAGAAAATGATTGTAAACACTTCTTACTAATGTGCCATCACGTTTTACAGAAAATCCCATACCTTTAGTTATCGATACAACTTCTTCTAAACTTATTTCATGCCCCTCAATACAAGCAGAATTGCGGGTATAAACCCATGCAAAATTTTGCTCGTATAGCTCAATTTCTTCTTTTGGAACATAGTGAAGATTTTCATCAACATAGGCTTTTTTTTCTAATAGATTCATGTTACCACTCCTTACATCTATATAAATTTTACCACATTTTTTAAAAAAAAGCATCCTATTAAACTTAAATTTAATAACTTTCAGATAAATTTCACAAAAAAAGTTTATGGATGAGCATAAACTTTTCTTTAAAACGTGTAATATCACTTTAATACTTATTTGTCTCTTAATTTCGCATCTAATAAGCTATCCTTAATATCAGCTTGCGATTTAAGCAATTGGTTTAATAGTTTAACACGATTTTTAAATTTTTTAGCGTCATAATCATCAGGTTCAACAAAAAGTATTCTTTTTGTAGTTCTTTGCAACTTAGGAACACCCGTACGGTGTTTGTATGATTGATATTCAATTTTTGCAAGTTCTGCTTTTAGTTTATCATCAACAAGATTTGGATTAACCCAAGTTTCATTTATTTGATTTTCAGAAAAATCATTTGAAAATGGCGGTAAGGTTCTATTACCCTTTTGTCTTCTTAATTTAGGTTTAACATTTTTATTCATTTGTTACTCCTTAGTATATCTATAGCTCTATTTTACTATTTTTATTTTAAAAAGTCAAATATTTAATCTTTTACATCTTATACGCTTATTTGAAATAAACGATTGTTGAACCCTGTCCTCCTTCACCAGCTCCTCCATAACGATAACTTTCAACGTGAGGATTAGCTTTTACAAAAGATTGAACAAGATTACGGATGGTACCGGTTCCAAATCCGTGAATTATAGTGGCCTGTTTAACACCGGAGTACAAACAATCATCGAAATACTTTTCTAATTTAATCTTAGCATCCTCATAGCGTTCACCTCGTAAATCGAGCGAAAGTTTAAGAGACTGCTTGGAGGCTTTTTTTATAAATCTACTTGATGAATCAGTGGTCTTTTTAGGTAAATTTTCAACCAAATCGAGTTGCTTATCATTCAACACTAATGTGGCGTTGCCTACTAAAACCTCATACTGATGGGGTTTTAACATCTTGATAATTTGACCATATTGTTCATAATTTTTAACATAGACGTCATCACCTAATCGCAAGTCTCGTTTTTTCATGGTTATTTCTTCTTTTTTAGGAATTTCTAAGTTATCTAGTTCCTTTTTTATCGCGATAGTTTCATGAAGTTTAATATTGGAAGCTTTTTGTTTTTCTTTTAATTCTTCAAGTAAATTATTGGCATCAATAGTTACTTTACTTATTATTTTTTCAGCTTCCTTTTCAGCATTTTTCATAATCTTAAGGCGATCATTTTCAATTGTTTCCATTTTTTTATCATATAAAGCTATTGCTTCATTATATTTACTTTTCGTGTTTTCCAATTCTTCTTCTTTTTTGGCTACCTCATCTGTCATTTTTTCCAATTTTTCAACTAAGTTTTTAACTTCAGTTTTAGAAGTAGCACTTTTTCTTTCGGCAGCTTCAATAATTTCTTCTTTTAATCCTAAATTTCTAGCTATATTAAAGGCATTTGAAGATCCAGGGATACCTATTCTTAACTTGTAAGTTGGTAAAAGGGTATTGTCATCAAATTCCATCGATGCATTAACGACTCTTTCATCATTATAAGCAAATGCTTTTAACTCAGAATAGTGTGTAGTAGTTATAAAAGAAATTTTGTTATCTAATAAGTATGATAATATAGCAATGGCAAGATTAGAGCCTTCAAATGGATCAGTACCACCACCTATTTCGTCAAATAAAACCAATGAATCTCTAGTCACATAATTAATTATATTAATAATATTTTTCATATGTGAAGAAAATGTTGAAAGATTGGCCTGAATGCTTTGATCATCACCAATATCGCAAGTTATCGTATCAAAAATCATTATATCACTTTTTGCGTCTGCAGGAATCAGCAAACCATACTTGGTCATCAATGCCAAAAGTCCGACTGTTTTTAATAGAACAGTTTTTCCTCCAGTGTTAGGTCCTGTAATAACGATGCCTAAATTTTCTTTAAAATTAACATTATTAGGTATCACCTTAGGAACATTCAATAAAGGATGATAGGCATTTATTAAATTAAAATGATGAGAAGTGTTTATGGACACTCTTGAGGCATGCATTTTATTTGCGAGATTAGCTTTCGCGAAAATAAAATCAATATCAACAACCGTCAAGAAATTATTTTTGATTTCATCACTATTCTCAGCTACTTTTTTTGATAACATTCGAAGAATTCTTTCTTCTTCTTCCTTCTCTTTGGCGATTAAATGTTTCTTCTCATTCATAAGTTCACTAATTTGAATAGGTTCGATGTAAAATGTTTGGTTACTAGCTGAAACATCGCGAATAGTACCTTTAAAAGAATTTTTATATTCGGCCCTTACAGGAACTACATATCGATCATCTCTTAACGATATCGTTGCTTGACTAAGTTTATTTCCTTCTTTAGCAATTATTTCTTGAAGTTTATTCTTAATTCTTACATCCATTAATTTTAAATTACTTCTAATAGCTCGTAATTCTAAACTAGCATCATCAAGAATACTACCATCCTCATAAATAGCCTTACTTAATTCTTTATAGAGTTCATCATTGAAATATAATTTTTCAACATATTTTTGGTAAATGCTACTATCAATTTCCTCTTTAATTAAAGTTGCTAGATGCTTTTTAATTAAATTCATACTACTATATAATTTAATAATTTCGTATAAATCTAATCCTGCGAGTACTCCGCCTTTTGAAGCTACCAAGATAATTGGAAGCAAGTTAGATGTAATGATAATGGGAGCAGAACTCATTCTAAGAATAATTTTTAGAGCCTCATCAACTTCATTTAAAACTTCATTGAGAACATTTATATCATCATAAGGACGTAGTTTCAAACATCTTTCTTTAGTATTAGTTATAACTGCAAAATCTGCAAGCATACTTTGTATTTTATCAAATTCTAACTTTTTTAAGTAATAATCGTTGATTCTCATCATTTTTTACCTCATTTGGCTTCACTTTTTTTAAAAATTATGTTATAATATGGGCAGGAGGATGATTTTATGAGTAAAACCATCAAAGCAACATCTGAACAAATCCAAGAAATGTTGGAATACTATAAAGGGTATTTAGTAAAATGTGATAGCGCAAGCACACTTGGAAGAGTTCGCTTAGAAAAGACTGTAATAACATTTTATGCAACTAACACAATACTTTTTCAAGGACTTGAAGAAACAACAGAGTATAATATTTGGGCTGAAAAGTTTGGATTAGAAAAATCTGCAAATTCCAATCCTAATTATACAATGTATGAACAGCTATCCGCTATCGGTTGTGATGAAGTGGGAACCGGTGATTATTTCGGCCCCATCGTCGTATGCAGTGCTTTTGTAAATGCTAATCAAGTACAAGAATTAAAACATTTAGGCGTTAAAGATTCAAAACTTTTGATGGATGATGTGATAATAGACCTTGCCTTAAAATTGCGCAATATCATCACATATTCAATATTAGTTTTACCTCCTGAACGTTTCAATGCCCTTCACAAAACCGAAAACGATAATTTAAATTTTATAAAAGCATGTCTTCACAATAATGCTATAAATAGTATACTAAAAAAGCTTGATAATGTAAAGTATGACGCGATTATTATTGACGAGTTTACACCAGAAGAAAAATACTACCATTATTTAAAAAATGTTCCAAATGTTGTATCTGGTATAACTTTCATTCCTAAAGGAGAAAAAGCCCACGTAGCTGTCGCCGCTGCATCAATTTTAGCTAGAGCAGCTTTCCTAAAAGAGATGAAAGAGTTGTCAAAACTAGTAAAGGTTGATTTATTAAAAGGTGCTTCTACCGCAGTCGATCACCAAGCTGTCGGTATAATCAAATCTTATGGTATTAACATTTTAAATAAAATCGCTAAACGTAAATTTGCAAATACGGATAAAATCATCAATTATATGAAATCAAATAATATTAAAATTAGAGATTAAAATTCTATTTTTAAATTTAAAAACGCCTCATTTATAATAAATGAGGTGTTTTTTTACTAAAGCAAATATTTTATTTTTTTAATGATGCAATCATATCTTCAAATTCTTTTGGCAATTCACTAGTAAATTCCATGTATTTATTGGTTTTAGGATGAATAAATCCCAAGGTTTTAGCGTGTAGATATTGTCCAAAAGGGCTTGCAGCTCTTCTTGTACCATATAACAAATCACCAATGACAGGATGGCCAATATATGCCGTATGAACGCGAATTTGATGAGTTCTCCCAGTTTCAAGTTGACATTCAATCAATGTTGCATCTTTAAAACGTTCCAAAACCTTAAAATGGGTAATCGCTTCTTTACCATCAGCAACGACAGCTTGACGTTGGCGATTCTTAGGGTCCCTTCCGATTGGCGCAACAATTTTCCCATAATTATGATCAATAACACCATTTACAAGTGCAATATATTTACGCGTTGTTGTTTTGGCTTTTAACTGATTACTTAATGAATGGTGTGCAGCATCATTTTTACAAACAACTAATAGCCCTGATGTATCTTTATCGATACGGTGAACGATACCAGCTCTTATAACACCATTAATTTCAGATAAATCTTTACAATGATACATTAAAGCATTCACTAGTGTACCATTATGATGTCCAAACGCAGGATGTACAACCATGCCACTCGGTTTATTAACTACTAACACATCTTCATCTTCATAAACAATATCTAGCGGTATATTTTCTTTTTCAACAGTCGATGTTTTAATTGCTAAATCACTAATATCTACGGCATCATTTTCATGAACGATGAAACTCGGTTTCACATTTTTTCCATTTACTAAAACAAGACCCTGATCAAAGTAATTCTTTAAAGCACTTCTAGTTTCGTTATGATTATGCTTTACCAAGAATTTATCAATTCTTATGCCATCATCTTCAAGGCTAACTATTAATTTATTCATGGTCAATTTACTCATCATCATTACCTTCACTAGTTTCTTTCTTTTTTCTCTTCATCCACTCTGGCAATACTTTAATTGGATCCTTACTTTCAAAGAAAACTAAATGAATACATATCATCACAACGCCGATACATAAAAAGGAATCAGCAAGATTAAAAGTAGGATAATCTGTCCAAAATGCAAATTGAATAAAGTCGGCAACGCCATTTTTACTAAAGATTCTATCAATCATGTTTCCAACAGTCCCCGCTAGAGCTAAAACCAAACCATATGAGTAAAATGGTCGACGTTTTAATCTAAAATCTTTCAATAAATAAATCAATAAGGTAACTCCTAACACACTTACAATTTGAAGTAATACAGGATGATTGTTCAGCATACTCCAAGCGGCACCAGTGTTATAACATGGATGTATATTGAATAAACCTTTAATGAAAGTAACACTTTCGTATAGTTGATATGGTGGATTTAAGAAGATATATTTAGTAATTTGATCCAAACAAACTAACACTGTTACAAGTATTGTACATATAAGATAAGCCATATGCTCCTCCTTAAATTATAAAATATATTATAGCTACCACAAAAATAGCAAAAATCCAATAAACATAGTTAAAAAATTCTGAAGTAAATATTGCTTTTACATCGGTATTTTTAATTATTTCAGCATTAGGAAAATAATTTTGTAACAATTTAATATATATTGTATTTCCAAATGCAATTAGTATAACGAGTATAAAAGGTATTGCAATCATAATTATCCAGTAAATTACAAAATTTTTAGAAAAAATTGTTAAAATATTAACAAATAAAACAGCTATAGGTAAAGCAGCAATAATGATTACTAAATAACTCCACATTGTTGCTAAATGCATATAATGTTTTTTGGAAATATTTTCTTTAGAAAAAAAGTTTAAAACTACTTCACCTAAAAAATACTTTATAAAATTACAACAATTATGTTCAACAACTATGGTGTTTTCATCCTCAGTTCTCAAATATTCTTCCACTAAGGCACTACATTCTTTTCCTTTTTTAATCATTTCTTTTATTTTCATAATGATTTCTCCACATTTCTTTTTACGAGATAATCATACGCTTCTTTAAGAGATGCAACAGGTACAATTTCTAAATTAGTTGGTTTTCCCAAATCTTCATAAGCTTTTATCGCTTCAACATAATTAGAACTATTTTCATAGTCAATTGATCCGTCAAGATTTCTTTTTATAGGGGCAAAGAAAATATCAACATCATTATAGAAAGCGGTGTATATTTTTTGATACATAGATCCAATCTCTCCAACTTCGCCCATCGCTGTCACTTCTCCTGTACCCGCTATTTTTAATCCGCCAGTGATATCTTCATTTGATAAAGCAGAACAAATCATAAGAGCTTGTAACAATCCCCCACTAGGTCCTAATGTTGAAGAGCTTTTAATTTTATAATTAGGATTAGCGTTGCTACTATCGATTATATAGTAATCATAAGTGGAGATACCTAAATAAAAGTATTCTAAGCCATCAGCATCTTTAATTTTATAGTTGAAAGTATCATTTAAGAAAATTTCTTTATTATCTCTAACAACTTTCATAGTGAATTCTTTGTGATTTTCATCACAAGGAATATTTTTTAACCCTTTAAGAAAATCAATATCAGTAGTAACTTTATTACCATTAAATTCGGTAATAATATCACCAATTTTAAGTTGTTTAGGAGCATAAATTGAAAGAATATCTATTATTTTACCATTATATTCATAATTTAACTCTTTTCCCATTAATGTATAAGCACTGATTAAAGCATTATTGATACTCACTTCTTTTTGAGTTTTTCCAGATTTAATTTGATCAGCAAGATTCATATCATACGATTTGCTTGCGGGATATACTCTAAAAGATTTATGTGTTTTACCAAGAAGATATTTTAATATTGATATTTTATTATGAGAAAATACCGCAACAGTATTAAAACTACCGCTTTCTTTAAATCCATTATCAATTTCAATAACATTAGCAACACTATTTACTGATCCTGGAGTACTAAGGTTGTAAGGAACTTTAATAATTGATAGTGCTAATACAATAATGGTGAATATAAGATATGGAACGATAAAATACCAATTTTTTTTAAATAACTTTTTCACTATTTATCACCAATTCAATATTTGGAATTTTACGATAAGTAACCGACGCAGCATCAAGCATTTTTTTAGCAGCGATGTCAGATTCAGTTCCCTCATACTTAGCATTCATATAAACTATCTCTTTAATACCTGCTTGAATGATAAGTTTAGTACAATCATGACAAGGGAAAAGCGTTACATAAATTGTGGCACCTTCTAAAGATGAACTAGAATTCAAAATAGCATTGGGTTCAGCATGGACAACATATGGATATTTAGAATCTAAAAATCCTTTATCGCGATCCCACGGAAATGCATCATCACTACATCCAAAAGGAAAACCATTGTAACCAATTCCAATAATCCGTTTTGCTTTATTAACAATGCAAGCACCAACTTTTGTATTAGGATCTTTACTGCGCATACTAGATAAAATTGCAACACCCATAAAATAAGTATCCCAATTAATATAGTTTTGATCTTTCATAAAAGCTCCTCTTCCTATTTTATTTCTATTTTTAATTCCTTTAATTGAGCATCAGCCACAGGAGTAGGGGCATCACTCATTAGGCATTTAGCGCTAGCAGCTTTAGGGAAAGCTATTACTTCACGAAGATTATTATTATAAGTTAATAACATTACCAAACGGTCAAGCCCTATTGCGAGACCTCCGTGTGGAGGAGTACCATATTTTAAAGCATCAACAAAATATGAGAATTTTAGGTTTACTTCTTCTTTTGATAGTCCTATCGCTTCAAACATTTTTGCTTGGATAGCTTGATCATGTATTCTAATGCTGCCGCCTCCTAATTCATAACCATTTAAAACTATATCGTAGGCTTTGGCCATCGCATGTTTTGGATCTGATAAAAGAATATTTTCATCACCATCTTTAGGAGATGTAAATGGGTGGTGAGCTGCTACATAACGATTTTCTTCTTCAGAAAATTCAAAAAGCGGCCAATCAACAACCCATAAGAAATTAAACTTAGAATTATCAATCATGTTTTGTTCTTTAGCAATCGTTAAACGAAGTGCGCCTAGAGCTGAATTACAATTTTCTAAACTATCGGCAACGAAAAGTACTAAATCATCATTTTTTAAATGAAGTTTTTCAATTAATTCTTTAGAACTGTTTTCATCAACAAACTTAGCAATTGATCCTGTAAATGCGTCATTTTCTAATTTTAACCAAGCTAAGCCTTGAGCATGATATTTTTTAGCAAGTAAAGTTAGGCGATCAATTTCTTTGCGTGAATATTTCGGTGCTGCACCTTCTGCGACGATTGTTTTAACGTAGCCACCATTTTCTAGCACGTTATTAAATACTACAAATGGAACTTTTTTAGCCCAAGATGAAACGTCATTTAAGAGCATTTCGAAACGCGTATCAGGCTTATCACTACCATAATAATCCATAGCATCTTGCCATTTCATTCTTGTGAATGGAGTTTTAATGTCCATATTAAGAATATCTTTCCATACTTTTTTCAATAAACCTTCTACAACTTGATAGATATCTTCTTCATCAACAAAACTCATTTCAAGGTCTACTTGTGTAAATTCTAGCTGTCTATCAGCTCTTAAATCTTCATCACGGAAACATTTAACAATTTGGAAATAACGATCCATACCAGCAACCATTAATAATTGCTTATATAATTGTGGTGATTGTGGTAAAGCATAAAAACAACCATTATGAACTCTTGAAGGAACTAAAAAGTCGCGAGCTCCTTCTGGAGTTGATTTACCTAGCATAGGTGTTTCAATTTCCACAAAATTCAAACTATCGAAGTAATTACGAATTGACATACATGTTTTATGACGTAATACCATGTTTTTTTGCATTGGCTGACGTCTTAAATCCAAGTAACGGTAACGCATTCTTGTATCCTCAAGAGCGTCAGTTTGGTCTTGAATTAAGAGTGGTGTCTGTTCAGCTGTATTTAAAATTACAAGTTCTTCTACTTGAACCTCGATATCGCCTGTTGGTATATTAGGATTTTTACTTGATCTTTCAACAACTTTTCCAGTAGCCTTCAAGACATATTCGTTTTTTATTTCTAGCGCTTTACTATAATTAGGATTTTCAGGATTAACAATTAATTGAGTGATACCATATCGATCACGCAAATCAATAAATATTAGCCCTCCAAGATTACGCTTTTTACTGCACCATCCTACTAACGTAACAACTTCGCCAACATTTTCTAATTTTAATTCGCCATTTGTTTTAGTACGCATACTTTTCTTCCTCTTTTATTTCAAAATATTCATTAATTTCTGTACATTTAATTCTTTTTTCTTCTTTTGTGATAGTATTTTTCACAACTATTTCATTATTTGCGATTTCATCATCACCTATTATGATGATATCAGTAGCTTCTAATCTATCTGCCATCTTAAATTGTGGTTTTAAATTTACAGCTGAGTAATCCATTTCAGCTTTTATACCTCTATCGCGTAAAAAATTGCACAATTTCAAAGCCGGTATTTTTGTTGTTTCACCAATTGATAATACTGCAACTATTCTTTCAGCCTCGCAATAATCATTAATTCCTAGTTCATCCATTATTGCCATTAATCTTTCTACGCCCATAGCGAAACCTATCGCTTCTACATCAGGTCCATCGAATTCTTTTCCCATATCATTGTATCTACCACCAGCACACACTGCTAAGCCATTCAATGCTGATTCAGGGTTTTGATAAATTATTTCAAAGACATCATTAGTATAATAGTCTAATCCTCTAACCATTCGTTCACTTATTTCGTACGATATATTTAAATTTTTTAAACTATTTAATAACTTATCAAAGTATTCTTTATCTTCAGGTTCTAAGTAATCGGCTATTTTAGGAGCATTTTTAATTATTGGCGATGAACCATCAACTTTACAATCAAGCATTCGTAGAGGGTTTTTCTCAAAACGATTTTGACAATCCTGACAAAGACTGTCTAAATGTTCTGAAAAATATTTTTTTAAAACCTTGGAATATTCTATACGAGAGTTTTTCCCACCGATTGTGTTAATACATACTTTTAAATTTTTAAGGCCTAAAGCATTGAGCATTTTACATGCCATATTTATAATATCGGCATCCATTAAAGGATTTTGGGGACCGTAACATTCTATACCTAATTGGGTGAATTGACGATAACGACCTGCCTGTGGTCTTTCATATCTGAACATTGGACCAAAATAATAATATTTCTTTATGCCTGGTTTTACGTATTCTTTATTTTCAATAAAGTGACGCATAACCGCCGCTGTAGCTTCAGGACGTAAGGTTAATGATCTGTCTCCTCTATCTGTGAAAGTGTACATTTCTTTTTGAACAATATCGCTAGAGTCCCCAACAGATCTAGTAAAACACTCTGTTGCTTCAATTATAGGCGTTATGATTTCTGAAAAACCGTATTTTTGGGCTATTTTTGTACATTTGTTTTCGATATGACGATATTTTAGGACTTCATTATCTACGTAATCTAGTGTTCCTTTTAGTTTTGTTATTTTCATATTACACCTTTCTAATAAAAATGAGCAAAAAAGACATTCCAAGGACGCTATCGTTGAAACAGCGCGGTACCACCTCAGTTCAGTTTTTTCTGCTCTTATTTTCATTTTATCGCTTTAAAATGCGTTCTTCTCAGAAATTGTCAGTTTCGTCAACGAAGAATTAATATATTTCTTTCTTTAGTATACAAGAATCTATTGTTTTTTGCAAGTGTTTAGAAATTTTTTATTTCATCGAGAGCTTTCTTATCAAGTCTTTCTATCACGGCCGTCAATAGTTTAACGGTATTTTGATAATCTGAATAAGAAATCATCGAAGTATGTGAATGAATATAACGTGCTGGTAAACAAATACTCATAGCAGGAGCGCCACTATTTGTTAAATGCATTGCTCCAGCATCAGTACCGCCTCTTTTCAAATAATCTATTTGATAAGGGATGTTTAATTCATCGGCAATACTTGTTATGAATTTACGTAATCCTACATGACCAATTAGTGCACCATCATAGATTAATAAAGCAGGTCCACTACCCATTTTACAACTGTTACTTAATCCTGGAACATCTGTTGCGATGGTAACATCTAAAGCAAGCACAACATCAGGTTTTGTCATCTGAGCAGCCGTGCGAGCTCCGCGAAGACCAACTTCTTCTTGAACTGTTCCCATACCTAATACAGTATTTGGAGTCTTTTTGCCATTGATATTCTTTAAAGTATCTAAAACGATAGCACAACCGATACGGTTATCAAATGCTTTAGCAAGTAAGTAATCAGGATTGGCCATAACTTGAAATTCGATTGCAGGTGTTACCATATCTCCAACCTTAATTCCTAGACTTTCTACTTCAGCTTTATCTTTTACGCCAAGGTCTAAATACATTGTATCAATGTTTACAGCCTTAGTATGCTCTTCAGCCGTTAACATGTGAGGAGGTTTAGACCCCATAACTGCACGGTATACCTTACCATTTGAAGCAGTAACATCGTATTGTTGGGCTAACATTACTTGACTCCACCAACCGCCAATTGTTTGAAATTTCAAGAATCCTTGTTCAGTAATTTCTGTAACAATAAATCCGACTTCATCCATATGTCCTGCTATCGCAATTTTAGGCATTTCAGCGTCACCTTTATGAGTGGCAATAATGCTACCAATATTATCATATGAAATTTCAACATCTAGTTTTTTCATTTCACGTTCCATTATGCGGCGAACTGCACCTTCAAAACCACTAATTGCTTTAGCTTCTGTAATTTCTTTTAAAAATAAATACTTTTCTTCCATATTAAACCCCTTATTATTTACATTTGTTGTGGAGCACTAATTCCAAGTAGATATAAACAATCTTTAATTACTACTTGTAGTGCTTTTAAAATTGTTAATTTCTCTAATGTTTGTTTTTTATCATCAGTAATAACTTTTTGATCATTATAATAACTATGTAATGCATAAGCTAAACTATCTAAGTAATGGCATAGTTTGTGAACTAAACGTTTAGTAGCGACTTCTTCAATTACAGCTTGATAGTTAACTAATAGCATTAGTATTGCTTTAAAACTATTTTTATCTATTGAATCAAATGAATTTTGATAAACGATTTTTTCACCTAATGATTCAAAATTTTTAAAGATACTTTGAATTCTTGCATAAGCATACTGAGCATAGTATACAGGATTTTCGTTGTTCTTTTTCTTCATCAAATCTAAATCTAAATCGAGGTGTGTCGATAACGATTTAGAAACATAAAAGTAACGTAGAGCATCTGTACCTACTTCTTCAATTAAGTCGTTTAAAGTAATGGCTTTACCACTTCTTTTGCTCATTTTGACTTCTTCACCATTTTCCATTACTCTAACCATTTGTAAAATTTCAACATCGATTAAATTACTATCTCCACCCACCATGTTAACAGCAGCCTTTAATCTTGCGATATAGCCATGGTGATCAGATCCTAAAACATCAATCAAATGGTCATAACCACGTGATAGTTTATTAGCATGATAAGCAATATCTGGCAATAAATATGTGTAATTCCCATCACTCTTGATGATTACGCGGTCTTTTTCATCACCATATGCACTAGTCTTAAGCCAAAGTGCCCCATCGCTTTCATAAGTGTAGCCACCTTGTTTTAATTTTTCTAATGTACTTTGTACCTGGCCTGTTTGGTATAAAGTTTTTTCGCTAAACCATGTATCAAATTCAACATTAAAATGTTTTAAATCTTTTTTTAGATTACCTAATAAAAACTTAGTGCCATAGTTTTTAAAAAATTCCAAATCATATTCTTTAATAAACTTATCACCATATTCACTTTTAATCATTTCAGCAATGGTAATAATTTCTTTACCATGATAATAATCTTCTTTAAATTCAATTGGTAAACCAAAAAGTTCTTTGTATCTCTCATAAACACTCAAACCCATATTAGTGATTTGGTTACCAGCATCATTAACATAGTGTTCACGGTCAACTAGATAACCGGCTTTTTTCATACAGCGAGCAAGTGAATCGCCGTAGGCTGCCCCTCTACCATGACCGATATGAAGATATCCTGTAGGATTGGCACTAACAAATTCAAGATTGATTTTTTCACCTTTACCAATATTAGATGATCCATACTTATCGTTTTGACTTAATATTAAAGGCACTACTTCAAGCAAATAATCTAAATCTAGATAAAAATTAATAAATCCAGCACCAGCCACTTCTACTTTCGATGTGTGGCATTTTTTTAAATCCAAACCATTTTTAATATCTGTAGCGATTAATTGCGGAGCTTTATGTAGAGAGCGAGCCAAACGCATCGCTATATTAGTGGAAAAATCTCCGTTTTTTGAATCTTTTGGCACTTCAAGAACTATATCATTTTCATTTAAATCACTTACACCCAAACTAAATACTACATTTAATATTTCTTTTTTAATATTATTCATTAAGTCTACAATCATAGTTAGCTCCTTATTATTTTTCCAATATCACTTTTTTCTATTATACCATTTTTTTCTATATATTTCAATTAAAATAATTTTTAATAAAAAAGCCAAAAGAGACGATGATACACCTCTTTTGGAAGTTTAAATTTTTTTCAACTTTATTTTTAATTTTTTAATTATTCTTTTAATTTATGTACCCAGAGAGCCGTTATCACAGTTGCGTCAACCGCAAGTTAAATATGGTGGCAAGTCAAAAATAATACTCTTCAGGATCCCTACTCAATGGCAGGTTTTCAACAACAAGTACTTTAGACTCCCTATGTCGTAATGTTCGGGTCGCATAAAATGGTGAAACACGAACCCACCAGGCATATTAATTATACCATTAATCGATTATTTTTGCAAGATGTTTTCGCTTTTTTTCTAAGATAATAATGGCAATCAAATTAATGGTTCCAAGTAAAATCATCCCAATATCTAAAAGACTAATCGCCGCTTCAGTTGAAGTTATAATACCTACAATTATTCCTACTGCATAAATTATTTTATAAAGAAAAACAATTGTTCTGGGCTTTATATTAGTAACTTCACTAAAAAACAACGCATTACTTTCACCAAGATAAAACTGTCCAACAACACTCGCAAAAGCAAATACACTTAAAAATAAAAAACCAAAAAATGCCCCTATTTTTCCCATACCCGCATCAAAAACTTTAATAATCATATCACTACTAATAACTCCACCTGTATTTATATTCATCTGCACAATAAAAATTCCCGTTAATGTACACATTAAAAGCGTGTCAACGTAAACACCGATTATTTGTAAATATCCTTGCGTTTCGGGACATCCATCGCTCATTCCCGTAATTGAAGGAGTTGTACCAAGACCTGCTTCGTTAGAAAACAAGCTTCTTCTGAAACCTGTTGAGATACTATTTATGATATAACCTACACCAAATGACTTGATGTTAAAAGCACTATTGAAAATTTTTGTCACTGCAATAGGCAAAGCCTTTATATTTACACACATTAAAATAATCGTTAGCAAAACAAAACCAATTGTCATATAAGGTACAAATAACTCCGTAACCTTTACAATTGTTTTTGTCCCTCTAAAAGCTACAATTACTATTAATAGAAATAAAACTATACCAACTAATATTTTGGAAATTTCAAAATAACTCGATATAGCCGTTACTACTGTATTGACTTGAAGGGGCGGAAAAAATAGGGTATTAGTTAAAAGTAAAAACACCGCAAAAATGATACTGAGAGTTTTACAATTAAGCCCCTTTAAAATATAATAACATGCTCCTCCCCTTTTTTCATTTTCAATGGTCGTTTGGTATTTGACAGCGTAGTAATTTTCCAAATAACTAAGACTACAGCTAAAAAAGCCAAATATCCACATCCAAATAATTACACCTGGCCCTCCGACAACGATCCCTGAACTAACTCCAACTAAATTACCAGTACCTATATTTGTTGCAAGAGTGACCAAAAAAGCATGATAACTAGGTGTTCCCTTAATGCTTTTAAGAGCTTTGAAAGCTTTGAACTGTGGCATTTTTAAATATATACTAAAAAAGATTCCACCTAAAAAAATTAAAAATATTAAAATTGTAATTGCAGTATTCATACTACATTTTACGCATAACTTTTATTTTTATAACAAAGGTGTTAAATCATAACAAATGAATTTTGTTTTATGCTATAATAAATGATGAAAAAACAAAAAGGAGGCTTATATGAGTGTTAAATCGCGATTTTTAAAATATGTTACATATGACACACAATCTGATGAAAATGGTACCACAACTCCTAGCACATTGAAACAATTAGATCTTGGCCGAGCATTAGTGTCAGAATTACATGAAATGGGAGTGTCAAATGCTTACCTTGATGAATTTGGTTATGTTTATGCCGTAGTAGAGAAAAATACTGAAAGTACTACTTCTATTGGATTGATTGCTCATCTCGATACAGCAACAGAACTTAGTGGTAAAAATGTTTTACCACAAATTCATCTATTTGAAGGAAAAACTATTAAAATTAGTGATGACGTTTTTCTTTCACCCATCGAGTTTCCTAAACTTGCTAGGGCTAAAGGTCATGAAATTATCACTGCTAGTGGCAATACATTACTAGGGGCTGATGACAAAGCTGGAATCGCCATAATAATGGAAACTTTAGATAGAATTATAAAAGAAAACTTAGCACATCCAACTATCTATGTAGCATTTACACCTGATGAGGAAATAGGTGAGGGAACTAGTCACTTTAATTACGACTTTTTTAAAGTTGATTTTGCATATACCCTTGATGGTGGTGATCCAAATATTATTAACTATGAAAACTTTAACGCTTCTAGTGCGAAGGTAACAATAAAAGGAAAAGCAATTCATCCAGGTTCAGCTAAAAACAAAATGGTTAATAGTCAATTAGTAACTATGGAATTCAACAGCATGTTAAACCCTTGTAAAACACCCGAGCATACAGAAAACTACGAAGGATTTCATCATTTGACTAATATGATAGGTACCGTTGAAGAATCAACCCTTCATTATATAATAAGAGACCACGACATTGACCTACTTCATGAAGAGGAAAACGCCTTTTTAAATGTAAAAGATTACTTAAATAAAAAATATCATGATGAATTAGTAAGTGTTACAATTAAAGAAAGTTATCTTAATATGAAGGAATTAGTCCTTAAGAAAGCATATGTTCTTGATTATCCTGCTAAAGCTTTAATAAAAGAAAACTGCAATCCAGAATTTGAACCTATTAGAGGAGGCACAGATGGTGCTAGACTATCATACAATGGCGTCATTACCCCTAATCTTGGAACAGGAAGTTATAATCACCATGGAGCGAGAGAATACGCTGACGTGTATGAAATGGAACTAATGGTTAGGGTTGTTTTAAATATTCTTGAACAATTAAAATAAAAATTAGCACATTAGATTTGTAATCAGTTAAACGATTACCTATCCAATGTGCTTTTTATTTATTTTGTTTGAAACTGCGATTCTTGATATTTGTTAACGTGATCAATTATTTTTTTCTTAACATCGAAAGTTGGAACTGACCCCATAGCTACTTCTGCAGCCCAAATAACTGCTCCACATGCGGGGGCTGTATTTAAAACAATATATTTGCAAGGTATTTTAGTATATTTTTCAACCTCGTTTTTAAAACCTTCAAACATATCAGGTGCCGTAGCATTAGCCCATACAGAGCCAGCTAAAATAACTGGTATTTCATTGGTAAAATTTAATTCATTTATGCATCCTGCGATGCTTTGGCCCATACATGCTCCTGCTACTCTTAAGATATTACTTGCAACTTGGTCCTTTTTATTAGCACAAGCAAAAAGCAATTTAATAATTTTTGTGCGGTCGATCATTCTTTTATCTGTTAACCAAATAATTTTAGACAAATATTCTTCTTTGTTAGATATTTCTAGAATTTTTAAAACTTCATCAGTTAAAATAGTATGAGGTCCCATTCGATATAGCTCATCATATACAGCTTGAAAAGTTCTTCTTGTAAGATAAGCTCCACCTGCTTCGTCACCAGAAATATAGCCTACACCGCCAACTTGGACATGCTTACCATCCTCACCAATTCCTACACTTACTGTACCGGTACCATTAATCGAACAAACGCCATAGCCTGATGGTGCAGCAGCTTTCAAGCCTAAAAATCCATCATTATCCATTTCAAAGTTCTTGAAACCTATTTTTTTTATAACTTCGTTTAATTTATCTTTTTGATCTTTTACATCAGCTCCTGCTAACCCAAAAGCAGCACCTATAATATCGGTAACTTTTATGTTATTACGTGACAACAATGTTTCAATTTCTTGTCCCATAACACGATATGTTCCTTCAAAACTATCTTTTAGTGCTTCATGGCTGCATGTTCCTGATCTATGTCCATCAATAAATTCACCATTTTCATCAAACAACAAATAATCTGTTTTGGTATTTCCACCATCTACGCCAAGAATATACTTCATAACTATTCCTATTTGTTAAATTGAGGTAAATATTCTTTATGAGCTTCAAGCATTTCTTCGAAGCATTGCATAGACGTATTCATGTCACGCATTAACGGATTAGTTGTCATTGCTTTAATAACTTCCTCACGATCGCCTGTCATTGCAGCTTTTACGGCATGTCTTTCATATGCTTTAATCATTTGGATGTATTCAATAATATGTTCATTATCAACATGTTTAGCCTTGATAGGTTTAGCGCCATCTTTGCCAATAACTGCTTGAATTTCAACAGCATCATCATCTCTTAAGAATGGTAAAGCACCATTATTTAATACATTAACAACATGAACTTCTTGTAAATCATTGTAAATAGCATTCACTAACGAAATTGCAACTTCTGAATAGCGAGCACCACCACGTTTAGATAGCAATTCAGGTTTTACATGTAATTCGCTATTTTCATATAGATGTAATAATTGTTCTTCTATTTCCATACAAACTTCTGCACGTGTGTGCTCAGCGTGAAGAAGTTTATCTAATTTGCCATCTCTTAAATAATAATATTCTAAATAACTAGATGGTATAGCACCAATTGCTTGAATTTGTTCTTTAGTAAAACCAGCCACGGGAATATTTTTCATAGCTTCACTATTTACACCCTGTTGTAAGGCTTCTTGAAGATAGTCTTTTCCATTATCTTCTATCGCCGTAACGTATGTAAAATGATTTAGGCCGTAATATTCAATATGAGCATTAGGAAGATTCATACGTTTTTTAATACCATCTATCATGTTAATTGGAACATTGCATAATCCCATCATTTTAACATCTGTGTAATTAAGCAAAGCTTGCGCAATCAAACCAGAAGGATTAGAGAAATTGATAAGCCATGCATTTGGACAACATTTTTTCATTAGTTCAACAATTTTAAGCATAGCAGGAATTGTTCTAAAAGCTTTAAACATTCCACCCATACCACAAGTTTCTTGACCAATCATACCATATTTTAGTGGTATTTTTTCATCTAATGCACGAGCAGGCAATTTTCCAACTCTAATTTGGCCTAAAACGAAATCGGCATTCATAAGTGCTTCTTCATAATCCATTGTTAAAACAACTTTGCAATCCAAACCTGCTGCTTTAATCATTCTTTGACATAAACCACCAACTATATTTAATTTTCTTTCATCGATATCCATTAAATATAATTCTTTTACAGGTAAAGTTTCTCTCTTATTTATTAAACCTTCAATTAATTCAGGTGTATAAGTACTTCCAGAACCAATAATACAAATTTTCATATTTCTTATTCTCCTTATTTAAATTTTTTTAAATCATTTACACGATCTAATGCTTCCCACGGAAGGTTTAAATCATTTCTACCAAAATGTCCATAACTAGCAGTTTGCTTGTATATTGGGCGACGTAAATTTAATGTTTCAATTATACCCTTTGGTGTTAATGAAAAATTATCTCTAATAATTTTTACTAAAGTCGCTTCGTCATATGGTGAAGTTCCGAATGTATCAACTGCTATTGATGTAGGATCAGCAACACCGATTGCATAAGATAATTGTATTTCCATCTTTTCAGCAAAACCCGCCGCAACCATATTCTTAGCGATATATCTTGCCATATATGAGGCACTACGATCAACTTTTGTAGGATCTTTACCACTAAAAGCGCCACCTCCATGTCTTGCATAACCACCATATGTGTCAACTATTATTTTTCTACCAGTAAGACCGCTATCACCTTTAGGTCCACCTATAACAAATCTTCCTGTAGGATTAACATATATTTTAGTATTCTCATCCATTAATTCACTAGGAACAACTGGTTTTATCACATTTTCAATAATCAAGTTTCGTAATTCTGCTTGAGATACGTGTTCATCATGCTGAGATGATACAATGATGGAATCGATTCGTTTAACAGCACCATTGTCATACTCAACGCCAACTTGTGTTTTGCCATCAGGTCTTAAACATGTAACAATACCATTTTTTCGAACTTTTGAAAGTTGTAAAGCTAATTTATGCGATAAAACTATCGGCATAGGCATATATTCATCAGTTTCATCGCAAGCATAACCAAACATCATGCCTTGATCTCCTGCACCATCAGTATCAACACCAAGGGCAATATCAGGCGATTGTTCATTAATTGAAACAATTACACCTACATTTTCTGCATCAAAACCAAATTTTCCACGGTTGTATCCTATTTCATTTATTGTATTGCGGACAATTTTTTGAACATCGCAATATCCTGTAGTAGTTATTTCACCCATTACAAGCACAAGGCCTGTTGTAACAGCTGTTTCACAAGCTACACGAGCCATAGGATCTTGAGATAATAAATCATCAAGGATAGCATCAGATATTTGATCGCAAATTTTATCAGGATGGCCTTCTGTTACAGATTCAGAAGTAAATATTTTTTTATTATCTTTGTACATACAATACCTCTTAATATTTGTTTACTTCTTACATATTATACTTTCTTTTATATTTTTTTGCAATAAAAATGTTGTAAATAATGCATTATAAGGTTCATGCGTGAATTGCAATTTTTCTTTTGTTATAGGGTGAAAAAAAGTCAGCACAAAGCAAGCTAACGCGAGAGGAAGTTTGCGCGTATTATCACCATATAATACATCTCCCAATATTGGATGATTAATATTCGCTAGTTGTAATCTTATTTGATGATGTCTGCCGGTTACTAATTCAATAACTACTAAAGAGGTATTATTATATTCACCTATTTTTTGGTAATACAACACCGCTTCTTTACCTTTTTCGTTATTTGCATCATTAATAATGCAAGATATACCATTTTTCTCATCTATCATCATATAATTTTTTAAAATATGTTTGTTATTATCTAAAAATTTACCATTAACAACTGCTAAATATTTTTTCGTAAAGTTTTCATTATGAAGACTAATATCCTTAGATAAGCGCGTAGCTGCTTTTGAGGTTTTAGTAAACACCATAACTCCTTCAGTCATTCTATCTAACCTATGAACTAGGCCAAGATAAACATTTCCTGGTTTATTGTATTTTTCTTTCAAATACCTTTTAAGGATATCAACCATACTGTCATCATTACTAATATCTTTTTGTGATAATACACCCTGTGGTTTATACACTACCAAAAGATGATTATCTTCGTATAGTATTTCAATTTTATAATTCTTATCTTTTATTTTTACGTTAATAATTTCCATAATTACCTCGATGATTAATTATATCATAAAATAGTTTTTTTTACATTATTTACACAAATTGAATATACTTTTTTAAATAATTGCTAAATAAATTTTTCCTATTAATTCAATAAAAAAAGAGGCATTTATACTAACTGTCTCTATAATTTCACTTTAATATTTTAAATTAAAATGTAACAACAAGTAACATCTTAAATCTTTCCAATCCTTCTACTGCGTGTGGGTGACCTGCTGGCATTATAATTGTTTCACCTTCTTTTAATGTGTAAACAGTATCATCAATTGTAATTTTACCAACACCATCCAAAACAGTAACCATAGCATCACCATCTGATTTATGTGTGCTAATTTCTTCACCTTTTTCAAAAGAAAAGATTGTTATACTTACTTTATTATTTTGAATTAATATTTTACTCACAACTTGACCATCTTGATAATTAATTTGATCTTTTAGTTTAAGAACTTCTTTCTTGAAAATATTTTTCATAATTTCTTGCACATTCAACTCCTATTTTTTCAATCATACAAAAGTATTTTAAGATGTTGTTATCAAAAAAGTTTAAAATATACTTTATATTAATAAAAATGTAAATTTTTTTTAATGTTAATAAAAGAATTTTTCCTATCATTTTAGTTGTTTTTTATTAATAAATGTGATATTATATAAATACTTAAGAGAGGTTATATATGAATAACAATACTAGTACCAATAATAATATCGTTCAAGCACAAAGTGATGATGCAGCGCAGAACAAACCTAAAAAGAAACTTTCGAAAATAGAAAGAAAAAAATTACGTGTTATTAATCGCCTAATTGAAGGACAATATAATGGAACCGAGGCTGCAAAAAAACTTAATTTAACACCAAGACAAGTAAGAAATTTGAAACGACAAGTTTTGAATGAAGGTGTTGATGGCGTAATTCATAAGAACAAAAATTACAAGCCCTATAATACCTATGATTCTGAAATAAGCACTTTCGTTTGTAAACTTTATCGAAAGGAATATCGTGGTATGAATTTTAGTGCTTTTGCGAGATTAGTTCAAGATGAATATGGTATTGAAGCTTCACGTAGTACTATTTATAATTTTCTTCGCCGTGGCAGAATTAGAAGCCCTCAAAGAAAAACTAAAAAACGTAAGGTTGTTCTAGTAGAAGAAACTACTCAATCTACTCAAAATGTAAAAGATACCACTAAAAAAGCTGCCACAAAAAAAGCCGCTGCTTCTAAAGTTACTACTAAAAAAGCAACTAAATAAATATAATTAATCGAAAATTAAATTACACATAATTTTCGATTTTTTCTTATGGAGGTTTTATGAAACATACTAGAACAATAAAAGTTGGCAATGTCATAATCGGACCTAATCATCCCATTGTAATTCAAAGTATGACAACAACCAAACCTAAAAATATAAGTGAAACGATCACAGCTATAAACAATCTTTCTAAAATAGGCGCTGAAATTGTTCGTGTCGCAATTGAAGATTTAGAAGACGCAGCTGCAATCAGTCTTATTAAACCGCACATAAATGTCCCAATTGTTGGCGACATTCATTTTGATTATAAATTGGGCATCGCAGCAATAGAGGCTGGAGCCGATAAAATTAGAATCAACCCTGGAAATATTTTAGACATCGAAGGACTACATGCAATAATTGAAGCAGCAAAATCAAAAAACATTCCAATCAGAATAGGATTTAACAGTGGTTCTATTTCAAAAATTGTAAATAAAAAGACCGAAGTTGACGCTATTTTAGAAACGGTTGACCATTATATTAAGATGTTTGAAAGTTGGGACTTTTACAATTTCTGTATTAGTATTAAAATGTCAGATCCTCTTCTAACGATTACCGCCAATGAGCGCTGCTTTAACAAATATGATTATCCTCTTCATATAGGTTTAACTGAAGCAGGTGATATAATTAGTGGTACAGTACGCTCAAGCTATGTCCTCGGAACTTTGATTAGTAAAGGAATAGGAGATACCATAAGAGTATCACTAAGTGCTCCTCCAGAAAAAGAAATTGAAGTTGCAGAAGAAATTCTAAAAATGCACAACAAGATACCAGGCGCAACACTTATAAGTTGTCCAACATGTGGTAGAACCAGTTACGATATGTTAAGGATAATTGAGGAATTAGGCCCTTTAATTAGAAATATCAAAAAAAACGTCAAAATAGCCATTATGGGTTGTGTTGTAAATGGGCCTGGTGAAGCTAAAGATGCCGATATCGGTATAGCCGGAAACAAAGGTAAAATAATGATTTTTAAAAAAGGTAAAATTATAAAAACTGTTGATGAAAGCAAAATTAAAGACATCTTAATAGAAGAAATAGAAAATTTATAAGCCCGTTTTGAAATCAAAACGGGCTTTTTTTTATGCATTTTTGATAGATATATTTCCATCAACAAAATCAACAAGATAATGTTTGTATGGTACAATTTCGGAAGAAATAATACTTTTTGCAAGAAGAGTTTCAATATTTTTTTGGATAAAACGTTTAATTGGTCTTGCTCCATAAGTCGTGTTATAACTATTATCTAAAACATATTGTTTTAAATTATCAGTAAATTCTACTCTGATGTTATTTTTTTCAAGACGTTGCGATAAATCTCTTAACATCTTTTCAACAATCTTACATTGTACATCCTTTGATAATGGATTAAATAAGATAATTTCATCAATACGATTTAAAAATTCTGGTTTAAAGCTTGCTTTAACAAGTTCCATTACTTTCTTTCTTGAATCGTCGTTTACCCCATCAAGCAAATATTCACTACCTATGTTAGAAGTCATAATGATTATTGTATTTTTGAAGTCAACAGTTCTACCTTGACCATCAGTTATACGTCCATCATCAAGAATTTGTAATAACACATTAAAGATATCACGATGGGCTTTTTCTATTTCATCAAATAATACGATTGAATAAGGTTTTCTACGAACAGCTTCTGTTAATTGTCCGCCTTCATCATATCCTACATATCCAGGAGGCGCACCTATCAAACGAGCGACAGAATGTGGTTCCATATATTCACTCATATCAAAACGTACTATATGAGATTCACTATCAAATAGAGCCTCTGCCAAACTCTTACAAACTTCTGTTTTACCAACACCTGTTGGGCCTAAAAACAAGAATGAACCAATAGGACGATTTTCATCTTTTATACCTGCTCTTTGACGAATAATAGCATCACTCACAAGGTTTAAAGCCTCGTCTTGTCCTATAACACGTGTTGCCATAGTATCTTTTAAAGACAATAATTTTTCACTTTCACCTTTAACTAACTTACTAATAGGTATACCCGTTGCTTTAGAAATTATACTAGCTATATCATTTTCAGTTACTACTTCAGATATCATTTTATCATTTTCTACTTGGTCCTTGTAAAGAGCTAATTCTTTTTCAAGATTAGGAATTACGCTATATTGAAGTTTAGCAGCATTTTCATAGTCGCCGTTGTTAATTGCTTTATCAAAATCAGCGCGAGCTTTTTCTAGTTGTTTTTGTTTTTCTTTAGTTTTCTCAATCTCAGCTTTTTCATTTAACCATTTTTGGGTCATTTCTTCTTCTTCTTTTTGAGATTTAAGAAGCTCTTCCTCTAATTTTTTTAGTCTTTCAACACTAGCGGCATCTGTTTCCTTCTTTAATGCAGACTTTTCAATTTCTAACTGCATGATATGACGTTTTAATGTGTCTAATTCATTAGGCATTGAATCAAGTTCAGTTCTTATCGAAGCACAAGCTTCATCTATTAAATCGACTGCTTTATCGGGTAAGAAACGATCAGTAATATAACGTGCAGATAAAGTAGCACTTGCGATAATTGCGGCATCACTAATTCTAACACCATGATGTAGCTCAAAACGTTCTTTTAAGCCTCTTAATATACTGATTGTATCCTCAACCGTAGGTTCATTAATTAGCACTTTTTGAAAACGTCTTTCAAGAGCACTATCTTTTTCAATATATTTACGGTATTCATTTAACGTTGTAGCGCCAATGCAGTGAAGTTCTCCTCTTGCAAGCATAGGTTTTAACATATTACCTGCATCAAGAGCACCTTCTGATGCACCTGCTCCTACAATTAAATGTATTTCATCAATAAATAGGATAATTTCACCATTGCTGTCAGCAATTTTCTTTAAAACTGCTTTTAAACGTTCCTCAAATTCACCACGATATTTAGCACCTGCAACAAGAGCTCCCATATCAAGTTCATAAATGTGACATTTTTTTAGGCTACTTGGAACATCATCCTTCACTATTCTTGTGGCAAGGCCTTCAATAATAGCTGTTTTACCAACACCTGGCGCACCAATTAAGATAGGATTATTCTTGGTTTTTCTTGCAAGAATTTTAATAATTCGTAGTATTTCTTCTTCTCTACCTATTACAGGGTCAATTTTTCCAGCACGTACTGCATCAGTAACATCGCGTCCAAATTTTTCTAATATTTTTTTATCTTGTGAATAATCTTGCATTTCCATAGTTTTTCACCTCTCTTTATCACTCCTCTTCTTAGAGTGCTAATATATTATAGCAATTTTTTCTATTTTTGTCAATACTTTTTTCAAAATTTTTTTATTTTTTTAATAAAAAACTCTTAGAAAAGGATGTGATGTCTTTATAAAGACAGACATCAGTCCAGATCTAAGAGTTTTATTTAATTGATACTATTTAATATCTTTAGTAGGATCAAAACCTAATCTTGTTAATGTTTCCACAACATAAGATTCACGATATTCATCTTCAGGTTTACGATTATAGTAAGAATAGAAGAATTCTTCATTAGCTTTTTCATATGGGATATTTGCAAGACTTGCAATAATACGAGTACTGCGGTCTATTAATTTTTTATTAGTTGGTAAAACTTGTACCATCCAGTTACCAAATACACGACCCATTTTAGCCATTGTTCCTGTACTTAAAGCATTAAAAGCAACCTTTACTAGTAAGTGATATAGAATGTCAGTGCATGTTCTAGGAAGTTCAACTGGTATTCTAATTTCATCTTTAGAAATCTTTTCAGTTGAGATTTGACCAAATCTTACAACTATACCACCTGAATATTTTGTAAGTTCTTTTTTATACCATTCAACAACTTCTTTTGTTGCAGAACCATTTACATCGATTAAAACTAATTGTGAACAAGGTCTAGAATATCTTGAAGGGTCATCTTCATTACCAATTACATATTCTAATACTTCATCGCCACTAACTTTTGGAGGATTATTAACGATGTCTTCGCTTGCTTTCATCTCAATATAATCTTCTTTTGTCCATTCAAGACCTTTAATAGGGCGTCTAAATACTTGTTGCCATGCTACTTCATTAGGATATAGAGGATCTTTTATGTAAGCCCATGATACTTCACTTTCATGATCAGCAAATTTTCTGAAAGGAGGCAAAGTAAAAGTAGGTTGACGTTCAGTTGTATCAGTCATAATATCAAGTAAATAATCATGAGTGATATAAGTAACTAAACCCTTATTATTATAAGTATTTACTTCAAAATCAACTGCTTGTGCTAAGCCTTTAAGAGCTTTGCCGCTAGATAATTGTTTATTTAAAGATTCAAATGCATCAGCGTATTCATCAAGAGTTAATACTTGTTTTCCTATAACTGACAATTCTTGTTCAGTTAAGTTTTCTTGTAACCATCTGTTTGCTGCTACTTCAAGGGCTGCACCTGCAACTAATAATTCAACAGTTGTAACTTGCATTCTTGTAGAGCCTGAAACAGCCATATTTCCTACAAATAGAGGTATTTTAACAATGTATTTTCCATTATCAATACCCTTTTTCTTATTTTTTTCATATTCATCTAAGCATTCAAATACGGCGCGTGCACGATCAAGGTGTTTTCTTAAGATTTTTTCAGGGTTACAGAATAAATAATAAGTTCTAACGCCTAGTTCGTATCCACGTACAGCCGAACCATTAATACTTGCTGATAAACCACATTCTGATAAAGCAACTAGTACATCACCAGGGCCCATTTCAGCTTCATCAACTTGACGAGCACCAAATGTCATATAATCTTCAAAATTTTCAACAGAACGTACTAAAGCACGATCACCACCCGTTGTAAAACTACTAACAACTTCGGCCATTTCTAAAAATTCAAAACGATGTGCAGGAATTTTATCAACGAGTCCTTGCCAAAATGAACGCCAAGCACCATCCATTTGAATTGCCATTCTGCCTGAAGCACCTACGCTTGAGAAAACAACTTTTTTTCTTTCATCCATACAGCGTTTAATATCATCTACAAATGCTGCAAATTCTGGTGTGTTGAATTGTTCGCGAGCTTTCTTAGCTATATATTTATCTGCAGAAAAAATCATTTTAATACCTTTTGCAGTGTCTTTAGCAATAGTAGCGCTAAGGTTCTTAGTTAAAGGATTAGATTGTTCAGTTGGAATAACACCTAAATGAAATTGTTTTTCATTTTCTAAAAAATCCTTACTAGCATCTTTGTAATTAGTAATTGTTTTGTAAATCACAATAATATCTCCTTATAATTTATTAAAAATCGTTATTATTATATCATAATTGTATTTTTTTATCAAATCATACAACCACTTATTTTTTCGTTATTAGATTATCAAATGTTGGAATAGCATCAATAACATATTTCTTTGTTACACTTAATGCTGCACCTTTATTAGCAAGTTTGACAGCATCAAATAATGAATAATTTTTAGCTAACATAGCTGTGAGGATACCATTAAAAACATCGCCTGCACCTGTACTATCAACTGCGACAACTTTTTCAGCATCAATAAAGTAAAAGCTATCATTTTCAATTATTAAAGCACCTTTTTCGCCTAGTGTTACAATTATTTTTAGACTAGAATTCTTATACTTTTGGCAGTAGTACTCTCCTAATTGAGTGGTTTTGATAAAAGTAGGTATTTCAAACATATCTCTAAATTCATTCTCATTAGGTGTCAATAAATATATTTTGTTTAAATATAAATCTGACAATTTATATCTTGCAGGAGCAGGGTTTAAGATTATTTTAGTCTTATACTTTGAAGCAAGATCTATTATTTTTTCTAATGTTAATAAAGGTATTTCTTGTTGAAGCAGGACATAATCTGTATTTTTAAACACTTCTTCGTATTTAATTATTTCTTCAAACAGAATTTCATCACTTGCACCGGGATGCAAAATAACTTCATTTTCACCATTAATAGTTGTTAAAATAGTCGCTACAGCACTAGACTTATTAGCGCTGTAAATAATATGAGAGGTTATATCATAATCATTCAGTATTTTTACGCACTTTTCTGCAATATCATCTTTTCCTAATTTGGTAATAAAATCACACTTTAAGCCCATTCTCGCAATAGCTAAAGCTTGATTGAAACCTTTACCACCATACTCCACATGAAAATAATTCGAAGTTATGGTTTCACCTATTCTTGGGAAATATGGTAATTCAAAAAATAATGATTTACCACTAAGCCCTATCACTAAAACTTTTTTCATAGCATACACCCTTTATTATATTTTAAAAATCGTTTTATTTTATCATATTTTTAACTTTTTCGCTTAATAATAACAAAAAAACCTGCTATGCAGGTTTTAAAATAAAAATGGCGCCTCTTCACGGACTTGAACCGCGGACACCATGATTAACAGTCATGTGCTCTAACCGACTGAGCTAAAGAGGCAATTAATAAAAAATTTTATTTAATAGAAAGGAGCTGGCAACGTC
>ULNH01036043.1_pt1 | contig 51978 bp, 38 predicted proteins | sample 1951871 | NCBI WGS metagenome assembly ULNH01 (sample SAMEA4835572, study PRJEB28245) | human gut metagenome | biome: gut microbiome; material: fecal sample | place: Denmark | collected 2008 | reverse complement strand
GAGCCGATGCTCGGTCTCGATCCCCGCACGCAGAACGCCGTCATAAACTATATGCGCGAGTACGTGCAGACGGGCAAAACCATTTTATTTTCGTCGCACAATCTCGACGTCGTGGAAAGGGTTTGCGACAGGGTGATTATAATTGCCGCGGGCGAACTCAAAAAAATCATCGTCACCGGCAAGGACAAATTCGACGGCGACGAACTTATCGAAAGGTATTACGATACTAATAAGGAAGACTGATGCTGGGCGTACTTCTGAAAAAACAGATGACCGAAAAGTTGTCTTATTTCAAGCGTGACAAAAAACGCATCGATATCGTCGGCGCGTTGCTTACGCTTGTGATGACGGCGTTTATAATGTACGTCGTTGTCGAGGTGTTCGGCGCGTTTGTCGCGAAATATACCGAAATCAGGCTCAACGGCGTACGCGACGTGCGTGCGCGGCAATATGAAATAATGACGTTCGTGTACGAATTCGTTTTCGCGGTCGACGTTATCGGCGGCGTCGTAGCAATAAACCGCGCGATTTTTGAAAGCGACGACAGAATGATTATCCAGACTCTTCCCGTAAAGGCGTCGGACGTACTGTATTCAAAAATCATTTTCATTTACGCAAAACAGGTGTTGTCGGCGTTTGTGATTCTCGTGCCGTTCGTGGCGGTGTTCGCAAGCGTGACGAAACAGGGCGCGGGATACGTGATCCTCGGGCTGCTTGCGGCGTTTATTATTCCCGTTATGTCGCTTTCGGTGTCGAGCGTGCTTGCGATGCCGTATTATTACGTCAAAAAGTTTTTCTCGTCGAAGTACGTTTGTCTTCTGGTGATAGTAACGCTGGTGCTTTTTGCGCTGTTTTATTGCTACGCGACGGTGCTCGACTTCTTAAAAACCCTTATGTCAACGGGCGAAATCAAGTTTTTCTTTTCCGAAAAGACGATGACGACGATAATTTCGTTGACGAAAAACCTTGTCCCCGCAAACTTTATCGCGGCGTTCACACTGAAAACGGACGTCTGGAAAAACCTGGGGATAATCGTGGCGATAACCGTCGCGACGGGCGCAATCGGCATTCTCATAACGTCGCTTTTGTACAACAAGGCGATGAAAACGCGCGCGACGGCGGGCGCAATAATGATTTTTGCAAAAAAATCCGCGGCAAGAAAACTCCCGCCGTTTTTAAGTCTTTTGAAAAAGGAATTCAATCTCGTGCTGTTCACGCCCGATTACGCGGTGCAGTACTTCACGGTGGCGGCGATAATGCCGCTTATGGTATATTTTTGTATGGGCATCGGCAAAAACTTCCTGACGTCGCTCGTTTTCGTTCAGAGCGATTTCGAGTTGGCGATTTTGCTCACGGTGCTTTTCGGCGCGCTTACGAACACGTTCTGCGCGACGAACGTCAGCCGCGACGGGAAGTCGTTTTACGTCGAAAAGACGTTGCCGCTTTCGATAAACGAGATTATGAGCGCGAAAATCGCACTCAGTTTTGCGGTGGCGGTCTTGTCCGTCGGTATTGCGGCGACGGTGCTTCTTGCAAAGAAATACGTGTCGGCGGGCGAAGGCGTATTCGTGTTTTTCGTCGGCGCGATGATGGCGTTGTCGCAGATACTGTACGCCACAAGAAAGGATCTGAACAGTCCGCAGTTTTCGCTGGAAGAAGACAACGTCGTGAGGGAAAGCAACAACAACGTGTCGATAATCGTCGTGCTGGGGCTTGTGTCCGCGATGCTTCTTGGCGGAATACCCCTTTTCGTCAACGTATTGTCGAACGTCAGGGGCAAAGATATGCGCTGGTTTACTTACGTTTTCGTGAGCGTGTGCGCGGCGGCGGAGTTTGTCGGCTCGCTTTTATATTACCTTATCGGAATCAAAAACCGCTTTGACAGAGTAACGGAGGGGGATTGATATGAAAAAGAAAATAATCGCGCTTATAATGATAATACCGATTGTGTTTCTGATCGCGCTGTTCTCCGTGGGAAAAGCGGCGGGCGTTTACGCGGACATTCCCGTGACGGGCATACAAATCACGACGCAGAACGAAGACGGATTTATCGACGTGGACGTTGCCGATTACGAGCCCATCGCGTTTTTGGCGCAGGTGCAGCCCGTCAACGCAAGGAATCAGAAATATTCGTTTGAAATATCGGGCGTCGGCGGCGACGAAGCCCCCGACGGTTTTAAAATAATCGACGGAAAACTTTATATAAAAAACGTCGTAGGAAAGGTGAAAATCACGGCGATTTCCGCCGAAAAAGGATTTAAGGACAGCGTCATAGTTTCCGCATATTCCACGAAAGTGTTAAGAATTTATCCCAAAGTCAACGGCGAAAAAATCGCGAGCGACGTAGTTTCGATAGACGGCGGCGAAAACGTATTTTCCGCAGAACTGTACCCCGAAAACCTTTCGGGCGAAACAAGTATATTTGAAGAAATCGGCGGCAATCACATTCTGAAACTCAACGCCGTCACGGGCGTGGCGCAGGCGCTGTTTTCGGGCGAAACGCAGGTCAGAATTACTTGTCCCGAAGGACGGGAAGGGCTTGAAAAGGTTTTGACCGTCAAGGTCAACGTCGATACCGACAGCACGGGCTTTGCGGTCAACGGAAAAAGCAGCGGCGCGAAAGTCGCCGTGAAAAACAACGCAACAACGGCAAAACTTTTCGTCGAAAGCAAAAACGACGCCCTTGAAATATCCGACCTTACTTTGCCCGAAGGAGTCACGGCAAGCGGAATCGAAAGGATTTCCAAAAACAAATTCGTATTGACCTTGTCTTTTGACAAAGAATTTTTGAACGAAGCAATTTCGGGGAAGGTCGGCGAAACGGACTTTTCTTTGGAGTTTACCGAATACAACCTTGACGTGCGTACGTCGTATTATGACGGCGAAGGCGACGAAATCAAGCAAAAAAACAACACAAAAGTCACCTACGTCGCATATTCCGAAAGCGATGACGACGTGGACGTGAATTTTGAAATAAGCGACGACACAGACGTAATAACCCTTGAAAAACACGGGCGGTTTGCAACTATTACCGCAACGAAAAGGGGCTCTGCCAAAATCAAAATCACTGCCGAGCACGACGGAAAAGTCATCAAAGAAATCGAAAAGACAATCCGCGTCGTGCCCAACGTGTATTCGATGGAGTTTGCGGACAGCGCGAAAGAGTACGGCATCGAAAACATACTGACAATCGGCGGCAAAAACCACAAAGGAAGACCGGACACAAGGACGATTTTCGTAAGGGTTGTCACGGAAGCGGGCGCCGAAACGTTCACGGACGAATTTATGAACGTCGCGTTTTCCGACGATAATTCGCTCTTTTCCTGCAAGGCGCAAACGGCGACGAACGCCGACGCGGTTTCTGCGGAAATCAGGGCGACGGGCACGGGGCTTACCACGCTTAATGCGGAACTCAAAAATTATAACCAATACTTCGGCACGAACATCTGCGCGAAAATCAGACTTCGCGCGGTCAAAGACGGCAGAAACGTCGGCAATTACGAAGAACTGAAAACGGTGACCGAAGCCGGGCATATCGTCGTGCTGACAAGCGACGTGATGCTGGGCGTCAAAAAAGACGGCACGGCTATGACCGAAGACGAACTCAAAAAAGACGTCAAAAAATTCATAACCACGTACGACAAAACGTATCTTGAAAACAGCGGCGAAAGCAAGGAAGTCCAATACCTTATCGAGTTCAAAAACCACGTTTACGGCAACGGCTTTGAAATCAACGCCGACAAGTTCACGCAGTGCAAGGACGCGACGGGGGTTCCGAAAATTTTCAAAGGGCCTTTGAATTTCGTCGCGATAGCGTCCGCAAGCGTCAAAGGACAGGACAACATTTCTTTCCTTGTAAGGACGGACAACGTGCTTATAAACAACGTCGTCTTAAAAGGTTGCAGCGACGATAGCCTTCTTGAAGAAGACGGACAATTCAACTTGTCGAAACTCAACTACGTCGGCACAACGCTTGAAATCGCAAAAAGCGCAAAACTGTTGAACAGTCGCGTGTCGAACGGGCGCACCGTCGTCAGAATTTTTGCGGGCGGACCCAAAATGGGAAGCCCCGTTGTTGAAGACAAATCGGCGTTTAACGTGCAAGAAGAGAAGATAAACGTGCATATTGAAAGTTGCGTGCTTTCAAACGCGCGCGAATTCATATTGAAAATCGGCAGCAACCGCGCGCTGAAACAGACAAACGAAGTGCAAAGAAAACTCCGTAAAGAAAAAGAGAACGAATATTATTCGCCTTACAGCGAGAGCAACAAGACGGACAAATACTTCAACGACAATTATCTTATCAACGACGTTACGCTTAAAAACTCGGTGCTCGAAACGTCGGGGTTGTTCTCGGTCGGTATGGAAACGCACTTTTCGGGCGAATTCTTGTTAGGCGGCACGATAACGACGTGGAAAGATTGCGCGGCGACTTCGTATGCGTCGGCGCTTCGCATTGTCGGCGACGTGAAAATGCTTGACTGGAAAAACCTTTCAAACGTCGACAGCAGCACGCTTATCGAAGTTACCGGCGACGCAAATCCGTGGCTTTCGATGAACGTTGCGGAAATGATGAAAGAAGTCGCAAAGGTAGATAAGAAATGCCGCGATATAATCCTGAACGTCGGGGGGACGGAATACGTCCACGGCGGCATAGCGTTTTACGGCGGCGGATACAACTATTCGTACCTTGACCTGACGGAAGCGAACGACGAAACAAAGCAGTTCGGCGTGTATGACGTCAATATCTCGGTGCTTGAAAACAGCAAGGACGAGAATATCCGAAATCAGGGCAAAATGTTGCCTTTGGCTGCGGGCGAGGGCGATTTCAGATTTTACCTTTACAATAATAAATCGAGCAGAAACCTGTCATGGCAGGAAAGCATAAAAAACCAAGGAAACCAAGGGATGAAAATTCACCCCGTGGTAGCGGAGGATGTTGAATGAGCAAAAAAGGATTAAAAACAATGCTCGTGTGTATCGTGCTCTTAATCGGGCTTGTTACGCTGTTTGCATGCAACAAAAGCGGTGTGGCTGACAAAGACGGACAAACGAAAGTGATTGTGAAAATCCAAGACGAAGACGGCAGCATTTACAAGGAAAACGTCGTGTTTTCCGACTTATTCACGCTCAGTCTTCAAAAAGAAGGATACACCGGAAGACTGTATCGCGACGCGGACTTTTTGAAGCCGCTTACAAAGGATTCCAAAGTCAAAAACGGCGATACGGTTTACGTCAAATGGACGATCAATAAATACACCGTAACGTTTATGGACGGCGAAAAGGTGCTGAAAACCTTTACAAACGTCCCGCACGGCGATACCGTAACCGCGCCCGAAGTCCCCAAAAAGGACGGCAAGACTTTTTCAAAATGGGACAAAGATTTTAAAAATATCACAAGCGACCTTACGATAAACGCGGTGTACGACGTCAACACTTTCACGGTGACGTTTATTAACTTTGACGGCACGACGGTTTACACGGCGAAAGTCGAGTACGGCGCGTCCATCGAAGAACCTTTCGATAAGGCAGACAAAGCCGCGACGTACGACACTAAAATTCTTGATTACGACGGCTGGTACAAAGCGGACGGAACGAGAATCGACGAGCTCGATTTGCCGACAATGCCGGCGGAAAACTTTACGCTTACGCTGAGATTAAGGCTTTTGGATTCCGCAATCGGCGATTTCAAGGTTAATACCCCCGCGGACTTCACGTTTACGGAAAGCAACACCGCCGAATTTAGCGTAACGCCGAAAGAGGGCACCGCTTTGCACGCGGGCGTTACTTATAAGTATATATGGACTATTAATAAGGGAACCGGTATTTATAAGACGGAAGAGACAGCCGTGCCGTCGCTCACCCTTCAAAACCTTGCGGCGGGCGAATATCTGGCAAACGTCAAAATCGTCGCGTCAGTGGAAAACTGCGGCTCTGTCGAAAAAGACTTTTCGGCAGGCGAAAAGTTTATCGTATCCCGCGCGGACATTTCGGGCATTAAGGTAACGGGCGACATAATGATGACGTACGGCGATAAAAACGCCAAAATCGAAATAAGCGGACTTCAGGAAGGCGACGTCGTAACATACGGCACCGACGGCGCAACCTTCCCGCTTCAAAACGTCGATTTGTCGGTGCTCGACTACGGCGAACACGATTACTTTGTAAGAGTTGAAAGGGGCGACAACTACAACCCGTACACGTCGGGAAAAATCACGGTAAAGATAAAAAAAGCGGAAGTTACCGCCATCGTTACGCCCGACAAAGACAAGTTGACGTACGGCGATAATTTGCCGAGCCTTACCGCAAAAATCGGCGAAGAAACGTATACGATTGAAAGCGGCAAATACGAATTGCACTTAGGGATGACCTCGATAACGGGCAACGTTGCAAATAACGTCGGCACGTACAATATCGAAAACGTGGACATTTCGGTCTTACGCGAAAAGTATCCCGAAAAGAATTATAACATTGCGCTCACAACCGTCGGCACGATTACGATTAATAGGGCGAACCTTACGGTAACCGTTTCGCTGGACAAAACCGAACTCACATACGGCGAAGCTTTGCCAATAATAACTTATAAATTCGATGGGTTGAAACTTTCGGACAAGGAAAGTGACTTCACGATTACCAAAACGGAATTTGCAGAAAAACTCGACGTAGGTAAATATACGGCGACGGTAACCCTTTCGGGCGACAAGACGAAGTTTTACAATATCACCGTGAACGAGGTTGAATTCAAGGTCAAGCAAAAAGCGGCGACAATCACGATAAACACGGTTGACAATATCATATACGGCGATAAAGAGCCCGTTTTGAAGGCAACGCCTGATGGTGTGCTTGACGGCGACAGCCTTTCATACACGCTTGAAACCAACTATAAGGTCGGCGCAAAACCCGGCAATTATTATACCGCAAGCGTTAAGTTTAACCCCGAAGCCGCGGAAAACAAAAACTATGCAATCACCGCACACGACACAACGTTCTACGTCGGCAAAAAGGATCTTACGATAAAACTCAATAATACGCCGACCGTTGCGGTCGGGAAAACCTACAAGGTTGTTGCAGAAAACCTGGAAATAAGCGGACTTGTTGCGGGCGACACCGTCACGGGATACGTCACGATAACAAAGGACGTCAAAGGAACATATAACGCAGACGATTTCGACACAACACACCTTGACGTAACAAATGCCGATTGCTACGTGATTTCGTACGAAATGAGCGTTGAATTTGTAGAGGTTACCTTCGCAATAGATTTCGCGGACGTTACGCTGACGTACGACGGGCAACCGCACGGCATTAAGGTCACAAAGACCGACGAAAGCAAAAACTACACGATAACGTACGGCACGACCGAAAACGATTGCACGCTTAATAATTCGCCCGAATATACAAACGCAGGCACGTACAAGATATACTTTAAGGTTGTTGACAACGACACCCTCGCGGAGCATGTCGGATACGTTACGCTTACGATAAACAAGAAAGCGGTCACCGTAAAGGTTGACGACGTCACGATAACTTATGGCGAAACGCCCGCGTTTTCGTGCACCGTCACGGGGATTGTAGATGGCGAAACGCTTTCGGGCGAAGCGGTTTACAGCGGCGCAGGCAAGGATGTCGGCGTTTACGATATTTCCGTTTCGGGACTTACCGCAAGCAAGAACTATAACGTGTCTTTTGTCCCCGGCAAACTCACGATAAACAAAAAGGAAGCCAAAGTCGACTGGACTATTGCGGAAAGTTACGTTTACAACGACGGACAGCCCTCGCCCACGGCAACGTACGACGGCAAAACCGCAAACCTTATATTCACAAAAGACGGCAAGGCTTGCGAGTTCAAAAACGCAGGCACTTATACGGTAACCGTTAAGGAAGACAAAAACTATACCCTTTCGGGCGAAACAACAAAAACAATCGTCATCAATAAAGCAAAGTATACGTCCGTTACCGCGCATACCGCGCTTTCCGGCACGTACGATCCCAACAAAACGCTTGGAAATTACGCGCTCGAAGCAGGGTTTACCTGGGTTGACGCGAGCGAAGTCCCCGTTTGCACAACGAAGGAGTACGCGGCAATCTACAATGCCGACAGCGACAACTACGAAGATTTTGAAACGAAGGTAACGCTCGTTCTTCAAAAGGCGACGGTAACGCTCGCGCAAAACCTTTTCGAGTTCAACTTTGACGGCGCGTCGCACGAAATCATCACGACCGTGAAGTACAATAACATCGCAGTAACGGAGCCTTACACCCTGACGTTTGAAAAGAAAGAGTTTTCTGCGGCAGGCACGCACAAAACAACCGCGACGTTTACGGCGGACAACTTCGCTTTGTCCGACAACGTCGTTTACGTAAAGGTCAAGGGCGTGAAAGTCGGCAACAACTATTACACAATCGAAGACGCACTGTTCAATTCGAAGTCGGGCGATACGGTCGAGTTTATCAGCGCCGCAAAGGAAGTATCGTTCGCACCGCTTGACATTGCCACGGCGATATATGCCGACAACGCATATCGCACAGTAAAAGCGGGCGTAACCCTGAAACTCGCAAGCGACGAAGACAGTTCCGCAAAGATAGGCAAACCCACTTATGGAAACGGAGTTAGGAATTATGTTGACACCGATTCGTCAAAGATAAAACAAAAACTTATTCTCAACGAATCGACCGTGCTTGAAGTTTACGGAAATATTCTCATTCAGGGATTGTTGGGAGTAAACGGGCCGGGCTTGTCGGGACACACGTCCGGAAACCATAGCCAAATCATCAACAACGGCACGATAAATCTGAACAGCGGTGCAAAACTTGATTTGCGCGGATATATCAAAGGAGCAGGCACAATTGAAGCAAGAAGCGGAGCAATAGTTTACAGCCCGTTTGTTGTATATGATTATCGCGGCGGAACAAATACTAAGACTGTTTATGAAAAAGGAAAAATTGCGCCGTTCCGCATTTATGAAATGCCGAATATCCAATGTAAGTACTCAATCATTTATGGCGCGAAAAGCATGGGTTACCTTGATTTATATGCGAGCAATCAACATAGAACGGACACAGCCACAATCATTGGAAGCTCAAATGCAATGTTGATAATGGAAGACTCCTCTTCTCATATCTTAAAAACATATACAAAAATCGACAATGGAATCGGCATGACAAGTTTGACGATTACCGGAAAAGCAAAAATGGGAACATTGGAAATTACCGTTAGCGGCGTGACAGTATCCATGACCGACGTGCGTTTCCCGATGCCTTGGAATTACAGTATCAATGTCGGTGACGGAATAAAGCAAACAACGTTTACGGTAGGAGCCAATTACAAAATGATGACAGGAGCAACGGTAAACGTTAAGAAAAACGCAACGGTAAATCTCACCGGAACGTTGTTGATTTATAAGTCGTTTACGGATACGCCGTTTGGCGGTACTGTTTATCCCAACAAGGGAGCGGCGAAACTTAACGTTGAGGGCGTTGTAAACGCAATCGGAGGTATTGCAGGCGAAGTGCACGGTATTAACGGAGGAAAAGTTATTATTGGAAACAATGCAATTCTTTCGATAACCGAAAAAGAGGGCAATAGAGGAAATACAACGTCTTTTCAGGCGCTTCTTGGCAGAGGCGAATTTGTAACGATTGCCACGATTTCCGAGGTTGCAAAGGTTGTAAACGCGGACAACTCGACGGTTGCGGCGGCGACAAACAAAACCTATAATTACAATAACGGAAAGTGGCAATAACCGCGTCAAATCTCAAAAAACAAAGTATGCGTCCGAAAGGGCGCATATTTCTTTGAAAATCGCTTGCAACTTTTCCCCCGCGGTGATAATATATCGTGAGAAAATTTAAGGTGAACTAATGAAAAAACCGCTTAAAAAAATCCCGAAGACCGCGGAACTTATGTGGGTGCTGGGCATATTCCTTGTCGCGCTTGGCGTGACGATGAGCAAGAAAGCCGATCTCGGAGTTTCGATGATTGCCGCGCCGACGTTTATCGTGTACGAAGCGATAAAGCCGCTTTGGGCAGTGTCCGTGGGCACGGTCGAATATCTTGTGCAGGGCGCGATACTCCTTATTATGTGCGCCGTCGTGCAACGGGTGAACTGGCGATACCTGCTGGCGTTTGCGGTGGCGGTGATATACGGCTACGTGATGGACATGTGGATGCTGGTTTTCAAAAACGTCGTGCTCACGGAAGCGTACTTAAAATGGATTATGCTTATCGCGGGCGACGTGATGACGGCGGCGGGCGTGGCGTGCTTTTTCAGGACGTATATGCCCCTTCAAGTGCACGAACTTTTCGTTGCGGAACTGTCCGACAGATATTCCCTGAAAATAAACAGGGTGAAACTTGTTTTCGACTTGTCTTTTCTGGGGCTGTCCGTGGTGCTTGCTCTTACGATATTCAGGGACGCGAATACCTTTGACTGGAAAAATATCGCCACGACTAGTTATCATAGTCTGGGGCTTGGGACGATTGTCACGACGTTGATAAACGCCCCGATAATCGCGGTAATCGGGAAAGGGCTTGACAAAGTTTTCGACTACACCCCGCTTTTCCCGAAACTTGAAAAGCTGATAGGCCGCAAAAAGAAAACGGACGCGCCGACCGAAACGGAACAAAACACCCCAAAAAACGAACAAAACCAACCTGCGGAAGAACAAGCCGCAAACGAACCCAAAGAATAAAACCTGAAAACCCCTCGCAAAATCGTGCGAGGGGTTTTTAATTTGAAAAATTTTCCGAAGGTTGAAAAATCGCCCGAAATCTTAAAACGCTCCCGAAAACTTAAAATGCTCCCGAAAACGGCGAGAATAAGATGTCTTTAAGCCCCACAAGTACACAGTATCTTGTGGGGGCCCCTTTTCTCATGAATTTTCGGGTTCTGCCGAAAAGGCAAAATATCGCTAAATTTCCCCGTTTTCATCTTGACGTTTGTTTTCGATAATATTCAAAACTACGGTTATCGACGGCACGATTACCGCAAACAAGCAAAGTTCGACAACAGTGTTGATTGCGACAACGCTTGACAAAAGCCACTTGAAATTTATGACAAGTCCGTCGTAGTTTTTGCCGTGCGCGAACGCCAGAAACATTGAAAGGAACAATATCGTGTTGGTGATAACGCCGCAAATCGTTGAAAAACAGCCGATTGCAAAGTTCACGGCGCGGTTTTGTTTTTCGGTGCGCGGTTTTGTCGATTTCGCCGCCGCCTTGCTTAACCCTTTGTATACGAGCGCGCAGACAGTGCCGCACAATATGCGCGGAAGCACCGATACGAGCGGGTTTATCGCAACGGCGTACATGGGAATACTGCCCGAATAAATAAGCGCGATAAACAAACTTACAAGCCCGAATACGCCGCCCGAGATCGCGCCGAATTTCACGCCGTAAACCTGTCCGCAGACGAAGACGGGAATAAGCCCCAGCGCAAAACTTATCGGCAGCCCGAATTTTTGTATGATTTCCGCAAGAGCCTGCAACACGACGACAAGGGCAAGCGTTATCCCAAGCGTCGCGATTTCTTTGTTTTTCTTGTGATTTTCAACGTTGTTCATAAACGTTATTATACAAATATTTTCAAAAAAGAAAAGCAAAAGCGCTTACAAATTATTCAAACGTCGATGTGGAGTTCAACAAAAACGCTTTCAGCTTCTCGGTTTTGGGATTGTCGAAGATTTCGTCGGGCGTGCCGTATTCGGCGACTTCGCCGTCCGCCATAAACACGACGCGGTCGGCAACCTTTCTTGCAAAGTCCATTTCGTGCGTTACGATAATCATTGTGCTGTCGCCTTTAAGCCCCTTTATGACTTTCAGGACTTCGCCCGTAAGTTCGGGGTCGAGCGCGGACGTCGGCTCGTCAAAGCACAAGATATCGGGGAAGAGCGCAAGGGCTCTTGCGATTGCGACGCGCTGCTGTTGTCCGCCCGAAAGTTCGCAAGGATATGCCGCGCATCTGTCCAGAAGGCCGACCTTTGAAAGAGTCTCTTTCGCGCGGGCGTCGATTGCCGAAAACTCGGCTTCTTTAAGTTGCTTTTTTTGCAAACTCAATGCTTTACCGCACACTTTTTGCTGTTTTAACTCCTTTATTTGCTGTTTTATCTTGTCTTTTGCCAGTAGTTCCGCAGATATTTTCACGTTCTTCAAAACGTTCATATGCGGGAACAAATTGAACTGCTGGAACACAAGTCCGAAGTGCAGCCGTTTTTTCCGAAGGTCGTTGTATTTTTCGTTTTTGTCGCTTGCGCCGTCGAAAAGAGTTTCGCCGTCAACGATGATTTGCCCGTCGTCGGCGGTCTCCAAAAAGTTTAAGCACCGAAGGAGCGTCGTCTTTCCGCTGCCCGAGGAGCCGATAATCACCACGACTTCGCCTTTGTCCATTTCAAAATTTATGCCTTTCAGCACTTCCTGCGAGCCGAACGATTTTTTCAGATTTTTAACTTCCAGAATTGCCATTTTTTATACCTTATAATAGTCCAGCTTCTTTTCGATGTAGCGGAAAAGAAGAGTGAGCAGTCCGCTGAATACGAGATAAAATACACCCGCATAGAAAAGCGGCCACAACACGACGTAATTGTTGACGATTTGCTCGCTGAATTTGATGAGTTCCACAACGCCGATGACGCGCGCAAGCGACGTGTCCTTGACAAGCGTGATTATTTCGTTGGACATCGGGGGCATAATGCGCTTCACGACCTGCGGCAGGGTTACGTAAAAGAATGCCTGCGATTTCTTCATGCCTAAGACCGCCGCCGCTTCCGTTTGTCCGCGCGGTATCGACTGGATCCCGCCGCGATAAATTTCCGAAAAGTAGCAGGCGTAGTTTATCACAAACGCCACAAGTACCGCCGTAAATCGCGATTGCATCGGATAATCGAACAAAAGCCCCGGCACGTAAAATACCACGATGATTTGAAGCATAAGCGGCGTGCCGCGGATAATCCATACGATAAGTTTTGAAAGGTATTGAAGCGGTTTGAACTTCGACATCGAGCCGAAGCAGACGATAAGCCCCAAAGGCACGGACAGGACAAGCGTCAGAATAAACAGAAGACACGTCGTCCCGAACCCCGTGAAAAGTTGCCTCGTCACTTCCGAAAATGAAATTGTTGCTGCCGATAAAACCATATTTATAAGTCCGTAAAAAAGGTAGATTTCGCCGTTTGCACGGCGAAATCGAAAAAGTATTTTTTTGTTTAATTATTTTATGCCGAGAATTTCTTTTGCGGCGTCTTCGCCTGCCGAGCCGTCTTCTGCGACAATCCTTGCTTTTTTCAGAGCGTCGTAGGAGTTGTATTTATCTTTGTCGGCTTTTCTGATGACGGCGCATTGTTTGTTTTCAAGGTAGTTCATCGTTATCGACCATTGTGCGGCACGCGCCGGCGTTACGGTCAGACCGTTCCATACGCAGTCGATGGTTTTTGCTTCCATTTCGGATTCCTTCTTGCCCCAATCGATAAGTTTGAATTCAACATCGATTGTCTTACCGACTTTCTCGCTGATTTTTGCGAAGACCGCTTTTGCAAGGTCGGTGTCGAAACCGCCCGTCGTTTTGTCGCCCGAGCCGAGAGCCATGGGCGCGTTCAAGGTGAATCCGATGACGATTTTGCCTTTGTTTTTGATATAGTCAAGTTCCGTATTGTCCGCTTCGCCCGTGGGAGCGGTGTAGGTCAGGTCGAGCGTTGCCGCGGAAATGCCGTATTTGTCGGCGATTGTTTTGTAGTCGGCGTCTTTAAGTTCAACAAGCGTCTTATTGACAAGATCAGTGAGCGCGTTGTATTTGCCGTCGGCTGCCTTTCTGAAAGCGATGCCGTAGTATTCCTTTTCAAATTCCACGTCGGCGATCGTCAGATTTTTCGCCATTGCGGAGTCGACGCTCAGAAGATAGTTCGCCATCGTGTAGTCCATTATGCCAACGTCGGCGGTTTTGGAGTTGAGTTCCTTGAAAACGTCTGCCTGCGCCGAGAGCGCGGTGTAGCCGGGTTTTGTTTCCTTGTTGCAGGCTGCAAGCGCAAACGCCATCACGAAAACTATTGAAATAATCGAAACGATAACGGTGATTTTCTTTTTCATATTTTTACCTCGGTTTAACGCGTTAGTAATTTAGCGTAATAAAGTGTTATGAATGGATAATACCATATAAAAAAGGTTTTGTAAAGCAAAAAACAAACATTTTCAAAAATTTTTTTGCTTTATATAATAATAAAAATAATTATATATGATAAAAACAAAATAAAAACGGACGCAGGGTTGCGTCCGTCTTGTGCGATATAACTCTTATTTGTGGTTACCGTTAAGCAGTGCGAAGTTCTGTTTGTTCGCCTTATAAAGGTTTTTGAACACTTCAAAGCCCTTATCGTAAACTTCCGCTTTCAGTTTCAAATTGGGCTTAAACGTCTTTTTTGCGGGGATAAAGTCCTTAACTTTGTCAAACGAAGGAATAAGGTTAAGCCCGATTGCAACGCATACCGCCGCGCCGACCGCGCCCACGTTTTGCGGACTGTCAACCGTTTCGATAGTGTGTCCCGTGATATCGGCAAGGAGTTGGCAGGTAAAGTCGTTCAGCGCGCCGCCACCGACAAAACGAATGACGTCTGACGTTTTGACTTTCCTTTCGCTTGCTTCCAGCATCCAGCGTTTGTGATAGCATACGCCTTCCAGCACCGCGCGGATAAGTTCGGTTTTTCCGGTGTCAAGCGAAATGTTGAAGAACATACCGCGTGCGTTCGGATCTTCAAACGGGCAACGGTTGCCGTGCAGCCAGGGCGTGAAAATTACGCCGCCCGAGCCTGCGGGGATATCGTCGACGACGGTTGTCATATATTGATAAAGGTTGAGATATTTGGATTCAAAATCTTCCGCGACGTGCTTTTTCTGAATGTAAATGCCGACTTCGTCCAAGGCGATATGGTCTTTCACCCATTCCAGACACTTGCCCGAGGTTTCAAGTTCCGCAAAGTAGTTGAATTTGCCGGGTTGCGCCGCGACGGTTGCCGCGATCATTGTGGTTACGTCCACGGCGGATTTGTCGGTAACGGTCGAAACCCAGCCCGAAGTGCCGCTGTAAATATGCGTTTCGCCAAGTTCCGTGCTGCCAGCGCCGACGCCGATAAGAGAAGCGTCCATACCGCCGCCGAAGACTTTGATGCCTTTGACAAGCCCAAGTTCTTTCGCGGCTTTTTCGGTGATTTCGCCCGCGCAGTCGGACGACGCGATAAGTTTTGGCAGGTGGTCGTAATTCACGCCGCACATTTTGCACATTTTTTTGCTGATGCACTTGTTTTTAAGGTCAAGCAAAAGCGTGCCGAACGCGCTGTCGTACGTCATGACGAATTCGCCGGTCAGGCGACAGATGAGATACTCTTTCACGTCCAGCCATTTGTAAACACGCTTAAAGTTTTCGGGTTCGTTATTTTTCACCCAGTTATATTTCCATACGGGGTCTTTTACGCTGACGGGTGCCGCGCCCGTTATCATAAGCGCGGGGATAAGTTTGAAAATATTTGCGCCTGCGATTTGAAGCCCGTAGGAAATGCCTTCCTTGATTTCCTTTCTCGCGCGCTGATCCATATAAGAAAAGGCTCTGCGGATTGCGACGCCGTCTTTGTCGACAAGGACAAGCCCCTGTGCCTGCGAGCAGAAAGAAACGCCTGCGATTTTGTCGGGGGAAATGCCGGATTTTTCAAGTACGACGCGCGTTGTGGAGCACATTGCCGCCCACCATTCGTCGGGATCCTGTTCCGCGCCGCCGTCGTCGTAAACGTAAAGTTTGTAGCTTTCGGTTGCGGACGCAAGAATTTTGAAGTCTTTATCGATTTCGAAAATACAAGTTTTGATGCCTGTCGTGCCTACGTCGTAGGCCATAATATATTTTGACATAAGTGTCACCCTAAAAATTTTTATACAAAAATTATACCATAGTGCATTTTTAATGTAAACAACTTTTTTACAAAGAGATAAAAAAGTATAATAATATCAAAATTGTGTCAGTATGACACACAAGAGTGTGCAAAACCGGCTCAAAAACGCAAAAAAGTCGGCATAAATGTCAAAATGACAGTTATGCCGACAGTAAAACGCAAAAGTGTTTTAATTATTCGATTGAAGTTGTTTGCGATAACAATCGTTTTCGATGGAGCAGCCGCCGCATTTCGTGCAGCCTTCCTGTTTTTTGAAGTCCAGATTGTATTTCACGAGAAGGCCTGACAAATGCGTCGCGATTTCGATAAGATCCTGCGTTTTGCACCTTGTCGAAATGTCGACGGGCGCGTTGTCAAGCGGACGAATGGGCATAACCGTCGGGAACACGCCGATTTTTGCCATCTTTTCACATTCCGCCATAATGTCTTCTTTCGGCTGGATTCCCGCAATCAGCACGGAAGATACCTGTCCCCATCCGAAAACTCCCACCGCTTTTTCAAACGCCTTGTAATAATGCTCGTACGAAATTTTCGATTTTCCAGGGCAAATCTTTTTCCTTAATTCGTCGTTTGCGACTTCCAGATTCATTATCGCGACGTCCGCGCCCGCATTTTTCAGCGCTGCGATTTTTTCAAGGTCGGACGGCGGGGCAAACTCGATTGCGATTTTCGCGTCCGAAAACGCACGGATTTTTTTGACAAGGTCAATCCAGTAATCCGCCATGACGTCCGGGTTTTTATAAGTCCCGCCCGAAAAGTTGAGCATATTGTCTTTTGACAGTGCAAAAAGTTTTTTTATGGAATCTGCAAGGACGTCGGCGTCAAGCGGCGTTTCGCGCTCTTTCACGATACTGCAAAACCTGCATTTTTCGTTTTCCCTGTCATAACAGCAATTACTGTTCGGCCAGATCGTAACGCAGCCCTTGGAGTGAAGCCTTGCAAAGTCGTCCACGACCGTGCCGGTGTGTGGGAGCGCGCCGAAAAACGAAACGGGGAAACTGATTTTTCCGTCCGTTATAAAAAAATTGCCGTCCTTTTCGTCCAGAAGATAGGGCGATTCGTGCGCGAAGTCGTCGGCGATACTGACGTTGCAATTCGTTTCCGAAAATCTTACGTTCAGGCTGTGCATTATTCCTTTTGTGAAAAAGTCGGGAAATTCCTTATATAATATGGCTTTTGCGTTGTCGCTTGCGCGCATACCTTTGGTCAGGAGTTCCGCCTTATAAAAAATTTGGTCGTTGATATTCATAGGTACCTCAATCGTATTTTATAATATCTTTTCTTTTTTCGCAACCTCAGCGGAAAAATCGTAATCCGAAAATCATAAAAAAATTCAAAAAACCCCTTTTACACGGCGGAATTTAGGTATATTTAGGGTTTGAAAAATAAAATTAAGAAAAACAGTTCATTTTGATAGGCAAATTATCAACAAGTTTTTTATGAAAAGGAGAAAATATGGGAGCGAAAGAAAGAAACAAAAATTACGTGCTTGAAAAGGCAAAAGAAGTTTTTTTGGAACGCGGAATCACGGGCGTTTCGATGGCGGACGTTGCAAAAGAAGCCGATTTCGGCGTGGCGTCGGTTTATCGCTACTTCGGAAACAGGAAGGCGTTGATTATGGAATGCGCCGTGTCCGTATGGCAGGATAAACGCGATAAATTGCGCGTCGTTTATGAAAAAAATCTGTCGGAAAGCGGATATGACCAGATCGTCGTGCTTACAAAGTATTTTTCGTGGCTTGTCGTGAACGAAAAGTCGTTTTCAAAGTTTTTGCTGTCGCTCGATTCGTTTCTGATGACGGAAGACGCGACGCGGGAAGAAAGGAAGGAATACGACGCGATACTGCTTGAAATTTACAAAATGTTTGAGGACGCATACAAGACGGGACTTTCCGACAATACGGTCAGGGATATCGGCAGTTTTCAGGACTTTTATTTTGCGGCGACGCAGTCGCTTATCAGTTTGTCTCAAAGGCTCACTATGCGCGGCAACGTCGGCTTTGACGAAGTGTCGTTGCACGACAAGGTGAAACTTCTCGTGAGTATGTTCACAACGTATTTATCAAACGAAAAATAACTTTACCGGTTAAAAATTGACGATAAAACGCAAAAACCGCCGAAACGGCGGTTTTTTGTTTTAAGCAAAAAAATTTTCGGCGTTACAGTCCGATGAAAATCGACGAATTTCTGAGGCTCACGTCTTTGATTTTATCATTGATGCTTAACGCGTGTTTGTCAAGATTTTGCCCGTCTTCGTCGGATATTTTTTGCGCGCGGAACTCGGCAATGATTTTCCCCGAAACGTCAGCAATAATTTCGTTTTTGAGTTTTGCCTCGCTTGTCGAATTTCCGCATTCGGTAAGGAACGACAACGCCGTTTCGACGTCGGACAGAATGGTGAGTTCGCGCATGCCGCGGTATGCCCATTTGTAAAAAGGCTCGTAAACGTTGTTCAGCAAATACACGCACGAAATCGCGCTTTTCACAAATTCGAAAATCGCAAGTTGCGCCGCGCCCGTCTCTTTTCTGGCGATAAGGCGGGGGTAGTTGTATTGTCCGGATTGGCTCATAGAAAGCGCGTGCGCCGCGATTTTTTTCAGACGGACGTCCTCGGGGAATCCTTTTTGCAAAACTTCGCGAATCCTTGAAAACTCGGCGCAGTTATTTATAAACATCTTGCCCGATACGGCGGTGCGTAGGGCGTATGGCGGGATTTTCAACCAGTCGAAAGCCGTTTCGGGCGCGGAACTTCTGCCGATAATGCTTTCGTAAAAGTCTTTGCACGAAAAAACGCCGTGGCGACTGCCGCCCGCGGGCGAAAATTTCTGACGGGAAAACCCGGAAAACTCGTCGGGAAGTTTGTTGTACGCGCGGGTTAAGTCGAATCCGTATTTTTCGTAATCCTCGTTGCTTAAAAAAATACAGAATCCCGGCTCGAAGTCGTGATCTTTTGAAACGTCGTCGTCGAAAAACAAACACTCGCTGCCTTGACCGACAAGCCCTGCGGACAACGTCGGCAAAAGAAAAGAGAAGTCTTTTTCAAGCATAGGTCTTCCTGCCGACTCGAAATATTTTTCAGACAACTCAACGCCTTTCATAAATACTCCTTGCTCGCGCCGAAAGGTCTTGTGCGTCGATAAATCTTCCTGCGTCGGAAAAAGCGGACGCGCATTTTTCGCACACAAAGGCGTAATATCCGTCGCGCGTTACGCCTTCGTCGTTTAAGAGAGAAAGAGCGTTGTCAAGAGCCTTGTCGACGTTTTCGTCGTCAAAGGGATCTTTCCTTAGAAAAGTTGTCGAAAGGTTTGTGTACGTCACCGCTTCGTCCAGCTTGTTCCCGTTGTTTTTCGCAATTTCAAGCGCCTTTTCAAAATACGATATTGCGGTGTCGTAATCGCCCAAATCGGCATATGACAGTGCGGAATTGTTGTATAAACCGCCGAATAGCGCATTATCCGCGTCAAGGTTTTTTGAAAAAACCTTGTTTACTTCGTCATAAATTTTAAGCGCGCCTTTCGCGTCGCCAAAGGCTTTTTTGTTGGTTGCGACGTTCAGTAAAAACGTTGCGCCGCTTGTCGTTTCCGCCATATCCGTCTCGTCAATCAGTCGCAAAATTTCGGCGCAATATTTCTCGCTTTCTTCCTTGTTTCCCGTTTTTCTGAAAACCCCGGTGAGTTCGCTCGTCACGACGAGTTCGCCCCGTTTATCGTTCAAGGCTTTTGCCTCGTCAAGCCAGTATCTCAAAAGTTTTTCGGCGGACGCAAGATCGTTTCGTGACAAAAACTCGTCTTCCTTTTCGATAATGCGTTCGACGGGAATCGCCCCCTGAGTTTCGGTTTCGGGATAATAAAACTCTTTGCCACCGCACGTCGCGCAGGCAGGCTCCTTATAATCGAATTCGTCGATACCCATAGTTTCTCCTTTTGGCGCGACGGCGTGATTGTCGCGCGTTTGACCTGATTCAAGAATAACACAAAATTCACGCCTTGACAACGGACGGCGCAAAGGTTATATTATTACTATTGATATTTATAAATAACATAATAAAAAATAAGGCGGTATGTTGAAAAAATGATAAGAAGAATCGAGTCGGCGGACAGGGCGGATTATATAAAGTTTGCAAAAGAGTTTTATACGTCGGACGCCGTCACGCATGACGTTCCCGAAGAAAACCTTGTGCTGACCTTTGAAACGCTTGTCGAAGGCAACCCGTTTTCGGACGGCTATATGATTGAAAGCGACGGCGAAAACGTCGGATACGCTCTCGTTGCGAAAACGTTTTCGCAGGAAGCGGGCGGCATGGTTGCGTGGTTTGAAGAAGTGTATCTTTCGGAAAAGGCGCGCGGCAAAGGACTCGGCACGCTTGCGTTAATGTACCTTGAAGGCAAGTACGTTTCGGAAGGATACAAAAGAATAAGACTTGAATACACGGCGGAAAACGAGCGCGCGGCGAAACTTTATCGACATCTCGGGTTCAAAACGCTGGATTATCTGCAAATGCTGAAAGATTTCAAATAAATAAGGATTAAGGGACGATTTTCGACGCGGAAAAGGTCAGAAAGTGGTCGGAAAACTCGACAAAAAGGTCAGAGGAAAGAAAAAGAGATAAATCCGCCGTGAAAACGAAAGAAACAACCAAAATATTGTTCTCGGCAATCGTGTGTGCGCTGATATCGGCGACGATGTTTTCAATGAAACCGCCGCGCGCCGTTTCGTACGCCGAAACGGGAAATTGCCAGCACGAATACGACGACGATTGTGACGACGAATGCAATCTTTGCGGCGAAAAGCGCACGCCGAAGCATTATTTCGGCGAATGGACTGTCGTAAAAGAAGCCACCAACGACGAAGAAGGGCTGAAAGAGCGAACGTGCGTCAGGTGCAACGTAAAGCAGCAGGCGATTTTGCAAAAGACCGCCGTCCCCGAACCGCAAAAAGAAAAAATCCTTTCAAAATCGGATATCGCGGGAATTGTCGTCGGAAGCGTTGCGGCAGGGGGACTCGTCGCATTTATCGGGGCGACGCTGATAAAAAAGAGACGCAAAAAATAAGGCGCGCGAAAGTGCGTTTTTATTTTTAATAAAATGTCGAATTTAATTTTGAAAAACGATTGACAATAATAAAGTTTGAGATTATATTTTTGTCGCTATGGAAAACGAAAACGAACAACTTGTCGTGCCGCCCGAAAGCGAACGGGAAAAAACCGAAGAAGGGCATACGACAAGCGCAGAAAACGAAATAGTAAGCGTCGAAAACGCAGAAACGTCAGGCATCGCCGCAAAGATTGCCGCGACCGACAACGCGGAGGATTTGCCGAAAAAGAAAGGTCAGCGCGATATGACGGAAGGCGTCATCTGGAAACAAATTCTGGCGTTTGCGCTGCCGATACTTTTGTCCAACGTCATACAGCGGTTGTATAACGCGGTCGACTCCATCGTCGTAGGGCGGTTTGTCGGGCACGAAGCGCTTGCGGCGGTCGGCAGCAATAACAGTATAATCAACGTTTTCGTGTCGCTGTTTTTGGGAATATCCGTGGGCGCGGGCGTTGTCGTCGCGCAGTACTACGGCGCAAGGGACGATGAAAAACTCAAAAAATCCGTGCAGACCTGTGCGTTTCTGGCGATTGTTTCGGGCATAGTGCTGACAATCGGCGGTTACTTCCTTGCGGAGCCCATATTAAAGCTCGTTCACACCCCCGAAAACGTAATGGCGCTGAGTCGCGAATATTTGCAGATTTATTTCTTGGGCGTTCTCGGCGCTCTTATATACAATATGGGATCGGGCGTGATACTCGCGGTCGGCGACAGCAAGCGGCCGTTTTTGTATTTGCTGTTCGCGTGCTGTTTGAATATCGCGCTGGACGTAGTGTTCGTAAAGAATCTCAGGATGGGCGTTGCGGGCGCGGCGTGGGCGACTCTTATTTCGCAATACGTATCGGCGATTTTGGTCACATTAAGGCTTCTTCTGACAAAACAGAACTATAAACTTTCGTTTCGGCATTTTAAGATTGACAAGCCGATTCTCAAAAACATATTCAAAGTCGGTCTTCCCGCGGGGTTGCAGTCAAGCATGTACAGCGTCGGAAACCTGCTTATCCAGTCAAGTCTGAACACCTTCGGCTCGGTCGTTATGGCGGGCTGGGTTGCCGCGATGAAAGTGGACGATTTCACCTATGCCCCCATTTGTTCTTACGGCATGGCGATGAACAGTTTCGTCGGACAAAACGCCGGCGCAAAGCGCATGGACCGCGTGAAGAAAGGCTTTTACACCGCGCTTATCATGAGCGTCGTTACGGCGGTCGTAATCATCGTACCCGTGCTGATTTTAAGGGGCGACGTCGTTCGCATATTCAATAAGGAAGCGGACGTCGTGAGCGTAGGCTCGGACATCATTCTGCACATCTGCCCGTTTTACGTGATTTTCGGAATGTGCGAAGTTTTCTCGGGCACGTTGAAGGGGCTTTCAAAGTCGCTGACGGCGTTTATAATCACGTTTGTCGGCATACTCTTAACAAGGATAATCTGGCTTTACACGGCGGTGCTTATGACGCACAATCTCACGGTATTGTTTATGATTTACCCGATAAGCTGGGTGGTGACCGCCGCGATATACTTCATATACCTTGCCGTCAAAAAATGGGACGGAATGCTCGATATGACCGCGGAAGACAGGTTTATCGAAAAACTCAGACATATCGGCAAAAAGAAAACCGCGTGAAAACACAAAAAGAAATATCGTTTGTTTTATAAAACATATAATATAACAAATATACAGACGGCGAAAAAACAAAAAAATCGTAAAAACATTTTGAAAACCCCTTGACAAACGTATAAAGGGGTTTTATAATTACAAACAGTTGAACAGTTATTCAAATGTTTGACAAAAGGAAAAGAAAAATGAAAGAAACAAAAATCGAAAAAAACGAATTTTGTGAAGAAGTGCACGCGCACGACGAAACGGTGCAGAAGGTCAAAGCAAGCCTTTCCGACGCCGATTTATTGTTTGACGTTGCGGAACTTTTCAAAATCTTCGGCGACAGCACCCGCGTCAATATCCTTGCGACGCTTTCAAAAAACGAACTGTGCGTATGCGACGTCGCGGCGGTACTTAATATGACGGTCAGCGCGGTATCGCATCAACTCAGGATTCTTCGCCACAACAAACTTGTGAAGGCGAGAAGAAGCGGCAAAGAGGTGTTTTATTCGCTTGCGGACAACCACGTCGTGAAGATTCTGGAACTTGCAATCGACCACGTAAAAGAGTAAAAAATCAAAGAGGTAATAAATATGAAAAAGACGGTAACCATTAAAGACATCGACTGTGCAAACTGCGCCGCGAAAATCGAACGCGACGTGCAAAAAATCAACGGCGTTAAAAGCGCAAGCCTGAATTTCTTCGGACAGCGTCTGCAATTCGAATGTGACGAAGAAGATTACGAAAGAATCGCAAAAGAAATCGTGCATTGTGCAAAGAAAGTCGAACCGGATTGCGTAATCTTGGGTTTATAATACAAAAATGAAAGATAAAGATAAGAAAAAGTTATCAAAAAACCAAATAAGGCTCATACGTTTTTGTGTGTGTCTTGCTGCGTTTATCGTGCTTTACGCCGTAGGCAAGACCGTCGGTATGCCGTGGTACGTGGGACTTGCGACGTATCTTGTCGTGTACTTCGCGATAGGCTACGACGTGCTGTTCCGCGCCGCGAGAAACATCGTGCACGGGCAGGTTTTCGACGAAAACTTTTTAATGTGCGTGGCGACGGTCGGCGCGTTTGCAATCGGCGAATATCCCGAAGCCGCGGCGGTCATGCTTTTTTATCAGCTGGGCGAACTGTTTCAGGATTACGCCGTCGGAAAGAGCAGGAAATCCATTGCGTCTCTTATGGATATCCGCCCCGATAAGGCTGTAATATTTAAGGACGGACAGGAAACCGAAGTCGCGCCCGAAGAAGTTAAAATCGGCGACGTTATCGTCGTGAAAGCCGGTGAAAAAATCCCCGTCGACGGCGTGGTAATAAAAGGAAGCGGCAGTCTCGATACGTCCGCGCTCACCGGCGAAAGCGTGCCGCAAACCGTGTCGGAAAACAGCATCGTTTTAAGCGGCGCCATCAACCTTTCCAGCGTTTTGTATATCCGCGCCGAGAAAGAGTTTTACGACAGCACTGTCGCAAAAATTCTCGACATGGTGGAAAACGCTTCCGCAAAGAAAGCGAAAGCCGAAAACTTTATCACAAGATTTGCAAGATATTACACCCCCGCGGTCGTTATCACGGCGGTTGTACTTGCGATTCTGCCCCCGCTCGTCATCGATATGAGAAGCGGCGCGGTCTGGATCTCGTGGCTCAATCGCGCGCTTACGTTCCTTGTCATCAGTTGTCCGTGCGCGCTTGTCATCAGTGTTCCGATGTCGTTTTTCGGCGGTATCGGCTGCGCGTCCAGAAAAGGCATACTTTTCAAGGGCACGAGTTATCTGGAACTTATCGACAAGGCAAATATATTCGTGTTTGACAAAACCGGCACGTTGACGAAAGGTACTTTCGACGTCAAAAAGGTTATCCCCGCGGAAAACCGCGACGAAATCCTGCGCGTTGCGTGCATCGCCGAAAGCGGCAGCCTGCACCCCATCGCAAAAAGCATTTACAAAGCGTACGGAAAGTCCGTCGACAGTTCCGAATATCAAATCACGGAACGCTCGGGACGCGGTATGGAAGCGACGGGACCCGAAGGGCGCATACTTTGCGGCAGCGGCAGATTGCTTGTCGAAAACGGCGTTGCGATTATCCCCGTCGAAGAAGTCGGAAGCGTGGTGTACGTCGCAAAAGACGGTCAATATCTCGGCGCGATTCTGATTGCGGATACCGTCCGCGACGACGCGAAAGAAGTCATTAAAGAACTGAAAGCGCAGGGCGCAAAAACCGTCATGCTTACGGGCGATAACGAAAAATACGCCCGTGCGGTCGCCGAAGAAGTCGGCATCGACGATTTCAAATTCGGTCTTCTTCCCGCGGACAAAGTCGTCGAAATGGAAGCAATCATGGAAAATAAGGGCAAAAAAGACAAGGTCGTGTACGTCGGCGACGGCGTCAACGACGCCCCCGTTCTTATGCGTGCAGACGTCGGCGTTTCGATGGGCGGCGTAGGCAGCGACAGCGCGGTCGAAGCGTCGGATATGGTGCTTATGCACGACAACCTTACAGGGCTTGTTTCGGCGCGGAAAATCAGCAAAAAAACCCTTAAACTCGCATACGAAAACATCGTGTTCATATTGCTTGTCAAAGCCGTCGTGCTTATTCTCGGTGCGCTGGGCATAGCGAGTATGTGGCTTGCGGTGTTTGCGGACGTGGGTGTGGCGGTGTTGGCGACGCTCAATTCTATGCGCGCCCTTCGCTCAAAATAAAACGGCGACAATTCGCGCCTTTTTGAGTTTTTCCGAGAACCTGAAAATCCGTGTACGTATTAGTACACTAGGATTTTCAGAACCTCGTAAGAAACGTCAAAAATCCATCAAATTTTCGCCGTTTTAGGGAGAGTGAAGATTCTGACTTTTTAGGGAATGAAATAATATACAAATTCTCGCCGTTTTAGGGAGAGTGAAGAGTCTGACTTTTTATGAGAAGTTTTTTTAACTAAATCTTAACTTCGGATTAAAGTAATCTTTAACTTGCGCGGTTATGATTAAGCCATAAAGTTTCATAACATAATTTTCTCCCATTATTGAGAAGGGGCGTCCAAAGCGGACGCTCTTTTTCTTTTGGCGCGTGCGGGCAATAAAGTTGCCTTTTTTGTAATTGCATATTATAATAGACAGATGTAAGAGGATTCGAAATCGACCGTATGTTTTTATTGCTTGCGTTAATTTATCTTATTTTCATATCGCTGGGGCTTCCCGATTCGCTTTTCGGAGCGGCGTGGCCGGTCATGCACGTTGACTTCAACGTGAACGAAAGTTTCGCAAGCATATATATGATAATCACCGCGGTTGGTTCTGGCGGCGTAAGTTTTATTGCGGGGCCGCTCATCAGAAAATTCGGTACGGGCAAAGTAACGGTGGTGTCGATTTTGCTTACCGCCGTCGGCATGCTTGTCATCGGTTTTTCGGTGCATATCGCGATGGCGATTTGCGGTTCCATACTTATGGGGTTTGGCGCGGGCGCAATCGACACGGGGCTCAACAACTACGTTTCGACGCATTATAAGGCGCGGCATATGAACTGGTTGCACGCGTTCTGGGGCGTGGGAGTTACGTTAAGCCCGATAATCATGGGCGCGTTTCTGGATCAAAACAACAACTGGCGCGGCGGATACAGATGCGTGTCGTACATACAGTTTGCGATATTCGCGGCTTCGCTTTTTTCGTTGCCGCTTTTTAAGAAGTACGAACATTCCGTGACGGTCGAAACGCTTGACGTGGCGGCGCCCGACGAAAGCGAAGAAGAAAACGAAAATACGACGAAAGAACAGGCGGAAGAAGACGGCGAAAAGCCGAAAAAGAAGAAGCCTGCAATTTTTGAAATATTGAAAATCAAGGGCGTGGCGTGGGCGGTTTTGTCACTTGGCATTTACACCTCGATGGAATTTCTGATCGGCACGTGGGGCGCAAGTTACGCCGTCAACACAAAGGGCGTATCGCCCGCAGACGCCGCTCGCTGGGTGTCGCTGTATTTCGGCGGAATTATGGCAGGAAGGGTAATCAGCGGGTTTATCTCCTATAAATTTGACGATAAAGTCCTTATTCGGTTGGGAGTTGTCGTCATGACAATCGGAATGATAGTGTTTGCGTTGCCCATCGGGAAATACTCGCTTGTGGGGCTTCTGCTCATCGGCACGGGCTTTGGTCCGGTGTTCCCGTCGACGATACACGCAGTACCGTTCAGGTTCGGCACGAAGTATTCCGCGGACATTACGGGCATACAGATGGGCGGCTCTTACGCAATCGGCTGGGCGGTGCAACTCACGTTCGGATTCGTCGCGCAAAAGGTCGGTTTTTTGTTCATGCCGTACTTACTGCTTGCGTTTGCGGCGGCGCTGCTTGTCGTAAGCGAAATCACGAACAAAGTCACCGCAAAACACAAAGTCGCGGCGGAGCAAATATCGTAAAAAATGAAACAGCGCGTTAAGAAATCGTTGATAATCGTTGCAATCGGCGTGGTGGTAAACGTCGCGCTTGCGCTCATCAAAATGTACGTCGGGCTTTCAAGCAACAGTCTTTGCATAATGCTTGACGCGATCAACAACTTTTTTGACATTTTGACGGCGATAGTGGCAGGGGTAGCATTTTGCACGCTTCTTATCCCGCGCAGCGAAAAGGCGCCGTACGGCTACGGCAGGACGGAGTATCTTGCGGGGTTTATCGTCGCGGCGACTTCGGTCGTGGTTGGCGGGCTGTTTCTGATAAGGTCGCTTAACCGCATGGCGATGCCCGAGCCGGTATGGTTCGGTGTAAAAAGTTGCATATTGATATCGGTGACCGTGCCGGTAAAACTCGGACTGGGGCTTACCTACTATTTTGCCGACAAGAAGATGAAGTCGCCTGCGCTCAAAGCCTTGGCGATTGACAGTTTTATGGACGTCGGCATAACGGTGACTTCGGTGGTGTCGTTTGCGGTGTCTGCTCGCGTTGACTACGCCGCGGACGCGAGTGTCGGCATCGTCATAAGCATTGCGGTTATCGTATTTGCGATAAAGGCAGTCAGGGACAACGTAAAGGCGGTTGTGTCGGGCGACGGCGCAAACGACGAGAAAGAAGCGATATACAAAGAGTGCGAAAAGGTCGGCGTGACCGTTGTGAAGACACAACTTCACGATTACGGTTACGGCGCAAAAATCGGCGTCGTCATCGTGAAAAACGGCGACGAAAACGTATTTTCCGACATTTCCCGAAAAGTTCGCGAAAAAACTGGCGCGGAAATTAAATTTATCATTGAAAATAACGGCGAAAACGCCGAAGAACAAAACAACTGAGGTGAAGATATGAGAAAGAAGAAATTCGACGAAACGAATGACGTTTCTTTCAGCGTGGAAACAACCGAATTCGGCACGCGTGAAAAGAGAAAGAAAGAGAAAAAGGTCCTTTCGCCCGAAGAAAAGAAAAAGCGCACGATAAAAGCGCTGATTATCACGGCAAGCGTCGTGCTTGTCCTTGCGATATTCTTTGGCGGTTGCGCGATAAGTTCGGCTGTCGGCACGAAGTCGCTTATCAAGCAAGGGCAGAGTTTTGACAAAGTCGAATATACCGAGCATTCGCAACTTGTCCCGACGTTTGACGAAAGCCTTGGCTATTACGTATTTACGAAGGAAGACGGCCGCGATTTCAAGGTGTTGCAGTTCACCGACGTCCATATCGGCGGCGGCGCGTTTTCGCACAAAAAGGACGCGTGGGCAATGAACGCCGTCGCGACGATGATAAGGAAAGAGCAACCCGACTTTGTCGTGGTCACGGGCGACATCGCGTACCCCGTACCTTTCCAGTCGGGCACGTTCAACAACAAAAACGCCACGATGATTTTCGCGGAAATGATGGAAACCCTCGGCGTGTACTGGACGTTCGCGTTCGGCAACCACGACACCGAGTATTACAGCCGTTATTCGCGCGTGGATATCTGCAACTATTATAAGGAAAGAAACTTTAAGTACTGCTTGTTCGACGCGGGCGTTTGCGACGACAAAGACTATATCGGCGACGACGCAATGGGCTTCGGCAACAATATGTTCGTGGTCAAAAACCCGGACGGCAGCATCAATCAGGCGCTTGTAACGTTCGACAGCCACAGCTACATCGACGGCGACTACTTCGGCGCGGCGTGGAAATACGACAATATCCACCAGTGCCAGGTCGATTGGTATACGAAAGAAATCCAAAAACTCAAAGCGGCAAACGGCGGAAAAGAAGTCAACAACCTTGTGTTCTTCCACATTCCGCTGCGCGAATACCGCGACGCATGGTCAAACTTTATTGAGAAAAAAGAAGCCGAAGAAAAGTTAGGTAACAAGAATTATAAACCGACAAAAGGCGAAACACTCACAAATGACCGCGGCACGACCGAGTTTATCTACGGTACGATGGGCGAGACCGACAAAACCAAAAACGGTCAGCGCACCTATGGCGTCTTCTGCGGAATGCGTACGGACGAACTGTTCGAGGCAGGGCTTGAAAACGATATGCAGGGCGTCTTCTGCGGTCACGACCACTACAACAACTTCTCCGTAAACTACACGCCGAAGGGCGCAACCCGCTCCATACGTCTGACGTACGGCATGTCCATCGACTACCTTGCTTACCCGGGCATTTACAGGGAACACACCCAACGCGGCTGCACGGTCATCTCGCTGAAAGGCGACAAACCCGACGACATCTCTTTCGACTGCACCCCGAAGAACTATTATTCCTACTACGGCGTATCTCACGAAAAACCCGAAAGGAAGAAATAACTTTTCCCTCAATTCCATACTACAAAAAGGCTTGCCACACGGTAAGCCTTTTTCTTTGCGTTGTTCGGCGTGCCGATGTCATAAAACCTTGCTTTTCCAAAATTTTGCATGTTATCCTTTTCCTAAAATTATTAAAGACAGTGGTCTTTCGGAAGCGAACACCGATGTCGCAAGTGCAGGAGAAAAAGAATGAAATACATAGAATGGTTGAGTCTTTGGATGGATAATTACATAAAACCGAGTACAAAAGAGCGCACATATATTCGATACGAGCAAATTATTTATTCGCATATTGCTCCGAAAAGCAGAAACAAAGAGATTAACGAATTGACGCCCATAACCTTGCAATCGTTTGTAACGGAATTATTATCAAGACTATGGCGCGTTTTATCGACAAATAAGCTAAAGGGGTTTATTAATGATAATTTCATCTCTAAATAGAAAGACGAAAATTGTTTTGCAATTGCTATGGATTTTCATTGTACTATGTGGTATAATACTTTATAAAACTAACAAAAGAGGGGATATTTTATGCCACAAGTAAAAGAAACGACGTGGGATTTATTAGTTTATGGCGATAGGTTGCATGAGATTTCTGTTTCCAGATGCAAGGATAATATTGAAACTAAAGTTCCAAATGATGAGGTTGAATCTTACTATGCAAAAGGATGGAATCATCTAAAAACGAACAAAAAGAATACCACGATTTACAAGGAAAAACCGGTTGGTGATGCTTTCGAAGATGAGGTTTGGTCTGTATTTTATAATATGGGCTTTAAAATCATGAACGAAAATAATAAATTTGCAATTGTGTATGGTGAGCAGTCAAAGATTTCAAAGCAAATAGACATTGTTGCAATTGATGATGAAACATGCCTTTTAATTGAATGCAAAGAAAGTTGGAAATACGAAACTAAAAGAAATTTGCAAATGGATATAAACGAGGTTCCCGCTTATTTTGCAAAGTGCTGTAATGTTCTAAAAGAAAGATATAACAACTTAAAATTCAAATGCATATTTGCCACTAAAAATATATCAGTTACACAACACGATAAAGATCGCATGAAAGAAAACGGCATCGTTCATTTTGATTATTCTACCGTTCTCTACTATAAAGCACTCGCATCACATCTGGGAACTGCGGCAAAATACCAATTATTAGGGCAACTATTTGCAGGTCAAAATATACATAATATTGATGCACATATTCCTGCTATAAGAGGGAAAATGGGGCCGTATACATACTATTCTTTTGTTATTTCCCCAGAAAAACTCCTAAAGATTTCTTATGTACTCCATAAAACAAATGCAAACAATGATTATGAAGATCTTCTTCCGTCTTATCAAAGGCTAATAAAAAAGGATAGATTGAAAAGCGTCCGGGCATTTATTAATGCTGGAAATTTCTTCCCAAATTCTATAATAATCTCAATAGATGCAAAAAAGCCATTGCAATTCGATTTCGCATCTAAAGAAAAAAATGATGACTCATTAACAAAAATGGGGATATTGCATTTGCCACAAAAATATCAATCTGCTTATATTATTGATGGGCAACACAGGCTTTATGGATATTCTGATAGTAAATATGCTGCTAATAACTCTATCCCGGTTGTTGCATTTGAAAACCTAGACAAAAACACTCAGCTTAAGTTGTTTATGGACATAAATCTTAACCAAAAAGCTGTGCCAAAAGCATTGAGAAACATATTGGAAATTGATGTATACTACGATTCCGACAACCCGACATTGGCACAAGGTGCATTATTAGGCAAAATCGCTAAACGTTTAGGAGAAGATTCGAGTTCCGCCCTTAGTGGTCGCGTAATTATTGGAGAAGATGCTGGGACTGCGAGATGTTGTATTACAATAGAAAACATAAAGCTTGCTCTGTCAAAAACAAAGTTTTTTAATAAACTAAAAAAGAATGGACAAGTGTTAAAAGCCGGAATATTAGATAAAAACAACAATGAAAAAACATTTAACGCAGTATATCGTCCATTCGTAAAATTTATAAATTTAATTCGAGACAACTTCGCAACAGAATGGAACAGTGACGATAGCTTTTTCGTAAAAAATAATATTGTTGGAGCTTATATTCGGCTGTTTGATGATATGGTAAGTATCGCATACAACAAGGATCATGCTATTGTTGACAACTGCGATGCTTTATTCAAAAGCATTTGCGACCATATTGATTTACTAATACTTGTTCTTGCTGATTTAAACGCCAATGAAAGAGAATTCATTATTAAACAACGCGGTGCGGGCGCGCCATACGCTGTTTATAGAATGCTCGAAATGAAAATGTTTGAAGAAGACTCTTCTTTTTCTAACGAAGATATTGAAGATTATTATACTCAAAATTATAGAAATTATAATGACGATGCAAAACCAAAAATTGCAAAAATTAAGAACATATTATTGAATTACTTTAAGACTGTTTTTACCGAAAACGATTGGAAAAGAAAGTACCTTTCCGAAAAACAGGAAAACGATCTGATGAATAGGATCAATTCAAGAAACATCTCCTATTCTCGAAATGGGATTGACAAAACAGTTGATGAGTGGGGCGAGATAAATATAAACGATATGGCTGAGATTATCAATTTTAGCACAAATTGGACAACATTCTTCAAAAATAAGTTTAATGAATGGACTCCGAATGCAAATAAAAATGCCGTATTATCTACAATAAAAACCATTAGCAAATGCTCCGATAGTATTCGTAATGGACATAAAATTACAGGTACTGACTATCAAGAAATAGAACGCCTTTATAAATCGATGACTGGAGAAGAATAATGGAACCAATAATGAAGTGGGCTGGCGGAAAGCGGCAATTATTAAACGATATCGAATCTGTAATTAATATTAATGATTTAGCAGGACACAGAGTTTACGAGCCATTCGTAGGCGGAGGTGCCTTTTTCCTTGATTTGGAACATGACAATGTTCTAATTAATGATATAAACAAAGAGTTGATAAATGTATACTTGCAGGTAAGAGATAATCCACAGCAGTTAATCCGTATACTAAACAAACACAATATTAATCATTCGCATGATTACTACTATGAGATTAGAAATTATGATAGAAATGGAAGAATAGAAAACCTATCAAAAGTTGAACTAGCAGCTAGGACTTTGTATTTAAATAGGGTTTGTTATAATGGATTGTATAGGGTTAATTCAAACGGACAGTTTAATGTTCCTCTTGGAAGATATGCTAATCCTGAAATTGTATCTGAAAACAAACTTTTGGATATTAGCAATTATTTAAATGTTAATAGAATCGATATTACTTCTACGGATTTTGCTCAAGCTGTTCAAGGAGCAGTTGCTGGTGATTTGGTTTATTTTGATCCCCCGTATGATTATGAAGAAGGAGGATTCACATCATATACTAGCGATGGCTTCTCCAGGGATGATTTGCACAGGCTAAAATGTGTTTGTGATGAACTGGTAAAAACAGGTTGCAAAGTTGTGATTAGCAACAATGATACAAGTTTTGTTAACTCGTTGTTCGACGATAAAAAATATACCATTAATCACGTGTTTGCAAAAAGAATGATAAACTGCAAAGGGCAAAGAAGAAAGTCTGTCAAGGAGGTTATAATATATGGATAAAAATATCCCATTTCCACAAGCAGACGACTTTGACAAAATCATACAGATCCTCCATTTTTCAAATGAGGAAGATCTTAATGACACCATAAAAATTAGTTCGCGTTTAGGAGGTATTTCTGACAGACAAGTTTCTTATTATGTTTCAGCAGCAATGTTTTTAGGATTTGTGGAAGTTACAAACGGGAAAAGAGTGTTTTCAAAACATGCAATAGCAATAAAGAATATGAATACATATATGCAAAATGCGGAGATAATATCTGCGATTCTCTTAAATCCTGTTTTTAACAAGACATATGTTTATTCTGTTTTATTTGGACAACAAGAACCATCAGTTGTTGTTGATATTTTAAATCAATATTATCCTGATTATAGCGACGCAATTTATAAAAGAAGAGCTCAGACGGTTATAAGTTGGGTAAATTGGGTTATCAGACATTTGTCATAAAGGTAAATCTTTGCATATTTTTGCCGTGGTTGCGGTTTGTACTATATCGTACACATAAAAAAAGCACAACACATAATGTTGCGCGTTTTTTAATGTGGTGGGGACAACAGGGCTCGAACCTGTGACCCCGTGCTTGTAAGGCACGTGCTCTCCCAGCTGAGCTATACCCCCAACTTGTGGTGACCCCTACGGGGTTCGAACCCATGTTACCGCCGTGAAAGGGCGATGTCTTAACCACTTGACCAAGGGGCCACGAAATTAGGCGATTTGTTTCAAAATGTTTTGTTTCGACGTTTTGCGTTTACGCGAAAACGGCGTAAAGAAAACATAGGGCGGGCGAAGCGCAGGCTTTGACCGGCTTCTTGGAAAGCGCCAAAGGCGATTACCAAGGGGGAAACAATAAAACAAATGTGTTTTGTTTCGGCGTTTGCGTTTACGCGAAAACGGCGTAAAGAAAACATAGGGCGGGCGAAGCGCAGGCTTTGACCGGCTTCTTGGAAAGCGCCAAAGGCGATTACCAAGGGGGAAACAATAAAACAAATGTGTTTTGTTTCGGCGTTTGCGTTTACGCGAAAACGGCGTAAAGAAAACATAGGGCGGGCGAAGCGCAGGCTTTGACCGGCTTCTTGGAAAGCGCCAAAGGCGATTACCAAGGGGGAAACAATAAAACAAATGTGTTTTGTTTCGGCGTTTTGCGTTTACGCGAAGACGGTTTTTAAGAAACAAACCTTTCGTAACGTTAAAGGATAGCTCAGTTTTCAAGGAACGTGTTGTTTGTTATTTATCCCGTCGTCGGTAAGCCACTGCGTGTCTTTCCGCCTGTGGGGATGTTTCCCTGCGACGGTAAGCCACTGCGTGTCTTTCCGCCTGTGGGGATGTATATGATTTTACCCGATAGCGCTTGCGCGCTTCCGCTTGTTTTTCGTCCGTTTATCAAAACAAGTTTATAAACGCCCGAAAATCAATCTATGCCGTTTGGCATTATCGCGTAAAATGATTTACATTTGGTAGCGGCGGTCGGATTCGAACCAACGACCTGCCGGGTATGAACCGGCCGCTATAACCATCTAAGCTACGCCGCCAAGTTGGTTGCGGGGGTGGGACTTGAACCACACGACCTTCGGGTTATGAGCCCGATGAGCTACCGACTGCTCTACCCCGCGCCGTTTGCATAAAAATCAAATGCTTAATTAGTTTATCTTATAATTGAATGTTTGTCAAACAAAAATAAGAAAAAAGGAATAAAAAATTCGTGAAAGACCGTGCAAAGGGGAGGAAAACGTGCAAAAAGGGGAGAATAGTTGCCAAAAACGGTCAAAACATATACAATAAAAGCATGAAAAAGGTGATTTCTGTCGTGCTTGTCGCGATACTTATTGTAACAACCGCGCTGACTTTTACGGGCTGCATATTCAATACCGGCGCAGAGAAAGAAGTTTACGGGGTGTACGGAGTTGACCGTATGTTTTACAATTCGTACGACGGAAAAACGTATAATTACGCCGACAAATTCGACTATTATCTTCTTGTATTGTATAAGGGTGGCGAAAGCGAAAAGACGGGCAAGGTGATCTTAAAACCCGTCGGCGGCGAAGAAACCTCGTACGACGTTCACTTCACGCTGGAATTCGACGCGGAAAAAAGCAAGGTCGTGAAGAATGTAATCATCAAGGATTTCCGACTGCCGACGTACGGCGACTCGACCGGCACGCTGTCTTTTGAAGAGCCCGCGGAAGTAAGTTTCATGCTGTATCCGAAGCGCGAAGACCTGACGTATAGAATAACTCCGTCGAAAATCGAAGACGGCAAATGGAAGTTCAGCAAAAACCTTTTGGAATTCAACAAAATTTCAAGCAGGACTTCCGACAAGAAAATCGAACGCGCAAAGAGTAAACAAACTAATTTCCGCGAAAAACGCGGCAGTACATCAGATTGACCAAAAACCGCTTAACCGCGGTTTTTTTAATAAAGGAGAATTATGAACGTAAAAAGAAGCCCGCGGACAATAAATAGAAAAACGTAATAAAAAAAGACTTGCAACCGTCTGCTGCAAGTCTTTTCTTTTTGATTTGATTTTTTCAGTCGATTTTGTCGGCGTTCGTGTTGTTGTCGTCTGACGAAGAATTGTCGTCGGCCGAATCCGTGCTGTCTTCAAGGGCGTACAGTTTCATTTCGTTGAAGTCGAACCAATAAATTTTGTCTTGAAGGGCGATTGTTACGAAGTCGATGACCGCGATAACCCACCAGCCGCAGAAGATAAGAAGAATGACGGAAAGAACCGCGCCGATCGTATCTTTTTTCACGATGCTTTTCGAAAGGCGATAAAGATTCGTGGGGATTGCCCAAAGGAAATTGAGAAGGAACTTGACCCATCTGCCGAGCCCTTCGTATGATTTAATATAATTTTTTGCGAAGTCTTGCATAAAAAACCTCCAAACATTTTTTTCGAAAGGAATAATACTACCTTGAAAATCAAAAGTCAACGGTTACGGTAAAATTATTTCGTCGTCGTCGCTTAAAGATTGTATGGAAGAAAAGTCGTAATTATTCGTTTCGACGTCGGGAAGAGGCGACGTTTGTTTTTTCTGCGGCCACTCGGCAATAAGGATAGCCGCCGTCATTCCGATTATCGAAAGGGCGAGATACCAGGTGAATTTGTCGCCGCCCAGAATCACCGCAAACACCGCGCCCAGCGTGCTTTCAAACGACAAAACGAGCGACACTTTCGACGCGTCGATTGTCTTTTGCGCGCGCGTCTGAACGATATAAGCAAACGCCGTATTCAACACGCACAGGGTGAAGAGCGGAAGGATAACGGGTTTCGGGAAAGAGCAATTCAGCATTGCTTTGCCGTCGATGATAAATCCGACGACGAAAAACAAAACGGCGGCGGTCAGCATTTGTACAAAGGTCAGCGCGCCCGCGGGCGTGGACTTCGTCGCTTTGTCAAGGACAAGATAATGGACGGCAAACCCCAAAGCGCAGAAAAACGCGAGAAGGTCGCCGAAGTTCAGTTTCGACAAGCCGCCGAAAGTCAGACACGCAATGCTTGCGAAGCCCAGAAATCCCGCGACGAATGCGCGAATCGGCGGACGTTTTTTGTGCGCCGCCCAAATAAAAAACGGCACCATCACGACGTAAAGCCCCGTCATCAAAGACGTGTTCGTCGCCGACGTGTAAACCATTGAATAAGTCTGACAGCCAAAACTGAAAACAATAAGCGTTCCTGCCAAAACGCCACTTAAACACTGCTTTATATTAAGTTTAACTACCTGTTTGAAAAATAAGATGAAAGTTATGAGCGCGGCGACGGAAAAACGCAACACGTTCAGAAGCGACGGCGAAACATACGGCAACACCTGTTTCGTGAATACAAAGCCCAAGCCCCAGACGACGGTGACCACGGAAAGCAAGAAATATAAAAACAAGTTTTTACGCTTTTGCACTTTTCTACCTTCTCCGACGGGCTACCTCGCCAAGGAGCGTTAAGAAAACCATTACGATTATATCATATTATAAAAAAAACACAACTTTTTTGTCGGGGGACGCGGTTTTTTTTGTGCAATCTGTTGAGAAACGCCGCTTTATTTGATAATATATGTTTATAACAAACTATCCTTAAAAAGAGGTAAAATTATGGATATCAAAAAGTGTTGGTACAAGGAAATGACCGTTTACCAGATCTGGCCCAGAAGTTTCAAGGACGGCAACGGCGACGGCATCGGCGACCTGAAAGGCGTGCTGGAAAAGCTTGATTATCTGAAATGGCTGGGTATCGACGCCATCTGGTTTTCGCCCGTTTACAAAAGTCCGCAATGCGACTTCGGATACGACATCGCCGATTATCGCAACATCGCGCCCGAATACGGCACCCTTGACGACTTCAAGGCGGTTTTGAAAGGTTGCAAGGAAAGGGGCATAAAAGTCATAATGGACCTTGTCGTCAACCACACGTCGACCGAACACGAATGGTTCCAAAAGTCCCGCATGGGCGGCGACGACAACCCGTATAAGGATTATTATTTCTGGCGCAAAGGCACGGGAAAGGACGGGAAAGGTTATCCCAACAACTGGACGTCATCGTTCCCCGGCCCCGCCTGGACGTGGGACGACGAAAGGAAAGAATATTATCTGCACCTGTTCGCCGTCGGACAGCCCGACCTAAATCACGATAACCCGAAAGTAAGACAGGAAGTCATCGACATTTACAAATACTGGCTCGATATGGGCGTGGACGGTTTCCGCGAAGACGTCATCACTTATATCAGCAAGGAAGAAGGGCTGCCGAACGGCAATCCGCTTTCACCCGTCATGCGCGGCGTTACGCACTATAACAGGGGACCGCACCTTCACGAATATCTGCAACAGTTCAAAAACGAAGGCTGGGGCAAATACGACTGCATGACCGTCGGCGAAGCGCCCGGAATGACGCCCGATATCGCCCTCGAATTCATAAAAGAAGGCGACAAACAAGACCTTAATATGATGTTCCATTTCCAGCATATGGAAGCGGACTGCATCGGCAACGCCTGCGTGCATACGGGATTCAAACTCAAAAAACTCAAAAAAGTCATGTCGACGTGGCAGGACAAAATGTACGGCGGCGCGTGGAACGCAAACTATATGGAAAACCACGACCAACCCCGTTCGGTTTCCCGTTTCGGCGACGAAAAGAGATATCACGACTTGTCGGCGAAAGTGCTTGCAAACTCGTATTTCTTCCTGTCGGGCACGCCGTTTGTGTATCAGGGACAGGAAATCGGAATGACCAGCATATACCTTAAAAACATTCGCGATTACGTGGACGTTGCGGCGTTCTGCACGCACGACATTATGAAAAAACTCGGTCTTCCCGAAAAGCTCGCGATGAAAATGCTTGCATACGGCAGCCGCGACAACGCCCGCACCCCCGTACAATGGACGGACGGCAAGTGCGCCGGGTTCACGACGGCAGACCGCGCCTGGTTCCATATCAACAAAAACTATAAGGATATCAACGTCGAAAGCCAGATTGACGACGAAAACAGCGTCCTTAACTACTATCGCGAACTTATCAGGATAAGAAAAGAAAACCCGATTATAATTTACGGCGACTATAAACTGCATTATAAAAACAGCAAAAACCTGTGGGTTTACGAAAGGAATTACGAAGGAAAACGTATGCTTGTCGTGCTGAATTTCTCGGACAAGGCGGTCAGATTCAAGGCGCCCGAAGGCTTCGACCTTGAAAAGGGCAAGTTACTTATCGGAAACTACAAGGACAACAAAGTGGTAAACAACGGCTTTGTTACCCGTCCGTGGGAAGCAAGGACGTATATCTTCGGATAATCGGCAAAAAAACGAAAATGCGGGGGCTTTTCGGAGTCCCCGTTTGTATTTTTAAGATTATTTTGAAAAAAAGTTGGAAATTTTCAAGAGATAATCCGTATATAAAGTAGAGTCATGTTGAAAGAAAAGGTAGCGCGCGCTATCAGACAACTTAAAAAGGGCAAAACCGAGTATTTTGACGAGATTTACGATTTGACAAGGGCGTCGGTGTATTACGTGATACGCGGCGTGTTGAAGGACAACTATCTTGTCGAGGACGCAATGCAGGAAACGTACGTCGCTTTTCTGAACTCGGTTGCGAAAATCGACGATGAGCAAAACCCGCTTTCGTACCTTTTGCAAACCGCAAAGAACAAGGCGCTGGACGAGGCGCGGCGTAAGACACGGGCGGCGGGCGCGAATATCGACGACGTCGAAATCGCGACAAGCGACGTGACCGTTTCGGAACTTCCGCTTCTCGAACACGCAAGGCAGAATTTAAGCGACGACGAATTCCGCATACTGGAACTCACGACGATTTACGGATACCGCCGCGTCGAAGTCGCAAAAATGCTTGGCGAACCTGTATCCACGATAAACTGGAAATATAACAAGATTATCAAAAAAGTCAAAACGTTTTACGGCGAGGTTTATAATGAAAAATAAAAACAAGATTATAAACGAATTATACGAAAAGTCCCCCGACGTCAGAGAGAGAATCAGGAAAGACGTCGATTTTTCGCAGTTTGAAAAGAAGAACGCGCCCGCCGCAAAATCGTCAAACGGGTTCAAGTGGGCGACGGCAGTCTTGTCCGTTGCGCTTATCGCGATGATTGCGGTGCTTGCGCCGATTATCGCAAAAACGTCCAAGCCCGACAAGTCCCCCAAAACCCCCGGCGTTTCGTACGCGTCGGACTACGTCGTGTTTATCGACGTCAACCCGTCCGTAAGGCTCGACGTTTCGGGCGGGGACGTCGTTACCGCGCAAAAAGGCATGAACAAAGACGGCGTGGTTTTGCTTTATCAGGAAAACCTTGTCGGCAAAAATATCGACGAAGCGGCAACTTATCTTATTGAAAAAATGGACGAGGCGGGACTTGTGAAGGAAAACGGCAAAGTCAGAATTTCCGTCGCCGACAAAAAAACGGGCAAACGCATCGACGAAAAACAGCGTCACGCCGTAGATGTCGTCAACAACCTGTTCAAAAACAAAAACAAGGACGTTTCCGCAATGATTTTAAGCGATAAGGAAATCGACGCCATCGAGGATTATTACGACACCGACAACGTCGGCGAGTACGAAAAGCAGATGATTGAAGAGTTCAAGGCGAAATTACTTCTTGCAATCGACAAAAAAATCGAGCGCATTGACGAACTTCTTAATATATTGAAACCGTGGGAAAAAGACGAGCGCAAGGTGAAAAAGCTTGACCAAAACGACGCGGAAAAAGCCGCGCTTGAAGCAGTCAAGGTTTATTGCGCCGACTATAAGGTGAATTACCACGAGGTCGCCAACGACGAAATCGCCGAATTTTACGAGGACCTTGTCGAAAAAAAGAAAGACCTTCAAGAATGTATCAAAGACATCAACAATCCCGACGGCGACGACTCCTACGGAGAGATCCTGTCCGACCTTCTGGAAATCGTCAAGGAAGAACTTTTTGAACAAGAAGATTAAAAATTTTTCAAAAACGTTAGAATTTTTTAAGGGCTTGTCCGTATATTAAGTAGAATAAACAGGAGGTAACCCCTTATGAAAAAGAAAATAATATCAATAGTATGTGCGCTCGCTCTTGTCGGAACGATGACGGCTGCGCTCACGGCGTGCGACGTCAAAGGCGGCGGCGGTAACGCGGCGAAAGTCAAAGTCAACGCAAAAGACGTATACGCGCTTTCCGCGCTGACCGGTGCGGAATATCTTGGTCAGACCGAAAGCGGCGCAACCGGCGCGGCGGCAACAACCCGCCCGGGCGTCATAACCGACGCGGACGTAAGCGGCATCAAAGACTGTCTGAACATGTTCGACGACATTATCTCGGGTGGCGGCATCACGCAAACCGTTGAAAAGAACGAAGACGTCGAAGGGCTTTATAAAGATTATCCTTTCGTCATGACGGTCACCGTCGGCAACACCGGCATCACCGCAAAAATGTATTATAAGGAAGTCAACACCGTCACCGAAACCGAAATCGACGACGGCGTGGAAGAAACCGAAGTGTCCACGACTTTGTCAGGCGTGATGGTCTTTGACGGCAAAGAGTTTGAAGTAAGCGGCAAGAAAGAAATCGAAACCGAAGGCAACGAAAAAGAAACTTCCATCGAATTCACCACCAAAAGCAAGACGAATCCCTTGAACTACGTCAAAATCAAACAATCCGTAGAGGTTGAAAACGGCGCTCAGGAAGTCGAATACGAATACGAAATCTACGAAAACGGCGAGAAAGCGCGCGAATTCAAGCTTGAAATCGAAGACGAAAACGGAAAAACCGAAGTATCCTTCAAAATGGAAATCGAAAACGTCCCCGAAGAAACCGAATATAAAATCATCAAAGGCGACGTGGACGGAAAATTCAAGATTAAGTACGAAAAGGGCAAAGAAAAAGGCTTTATCACCGTTGAAACGGTTGAAGGCGGCTATAAACTCACCTACAACAACGGCTACTCCGAAGTTATTTAATAAAACATAATTTTCCTTATCATTTATCCCTAAAACAAAAACAAAACCCTGCACCGCAGGGTTTTGTTTTATAAAGCGAAACCGGTCAAAACCGCAAAATATTGACATATCGCAGGAAAGATGATATTATTAACGTGCGACAAATCTTAATAAGCATAGTGCAAAGAGCCTTTTACTTTGGTAACAGGTGCATTATTCGCATTACATAGTCTTTGCACTGGGTGTAGTATGTAGATTTGTCGCAAAATCAGCGGGGATGCACTTGTTATATTTTTTGCTTTTTTTGATGCCCCGTAATAATGGTTGCGAGGTTTGTTATGAAATCTAACAAAAAAAGAATACTTTTTGTTCTTGCCATTCTGACAATGGCACTCATTTTGTCGTGCGCTCTCGTCGCCTGCGATAAGACGGGCTCGCAAAAACCAAGCAACACGAATTCCGAAAACGTTGACCAAAAAGTAATGATCAAGTCAATACAAAACGGCAAGGTTGACGGCTTAACCCTTTCGTTGGAAATTGACAATACAGTCGAAGACGTGGATTTAAGCGGAATGATTACAACGTCCAAAGATTGCAGTTGGCAGTTGTACACTTCAAAAATCGCCACTTCGGCAGATGCGATAGTTACCAAAATGATTGTACCGAAAAATGGTAACAACACTTATTATATCGTCGTAACATCAGCAGACGAGAAAACTAACCGCACGTATACACTGAACGTATGGAAAAACTATTACGCTACTTTGTCGTTCTACACCAACGGTTCGTTTTATGCCAGCGAGCAAGTTCTCACCCATACAACGTACGGAAACGGTCCTTCGTGCAGCGTAGCCGGTTATACGTTCAATGGTTGGGGTTGCGACGGCTATTATGTTACAGAAAGCAAATCATTCAATGCAAATCTGACGCCGCTGACCTATACGGCAAAGTTCGACTCAAACGGAGGAAGCACCGTAAGCGACAAAACCGCAACCTTCAATAAAGATTTATTGTTGCCTTCTCCATACAAAACGGGTTATACATTCCTTGGATGGTACCTCAACGACAATCTATATAAGGATTCAATCAAATATACGTTTACAAATGACGTTACATTTACTGCAAGATGGCAACTTGCTTATTATAAAGTCATAATTAAATCCGAAAACGAAATTTGCGGCACCGTCAACGCATACAACGGATCGAAGAATTACGGTGATCCCGTTTCCTTGACGGCAACAACAAATCCCGGTTATATTTTTATCGGTTGGTTTGCAAATGGTACAAAAATCAGTTCGGAACTATCAATAAACGTTAACGTGCCCGATTATGACGTTACGTATACTGCAAAATGGATCGCCGTAGATGAAAATATCAAAAATTATAAATTAAGGCAAACCGCCGACGGATACATCATCACCGACGTTATCGATAAAACAGTGTCTAAGGTAATTATACCCGACGTTGTTGTAGGCATCGACAACGGTGCTTTTTCGGCGTGCACTAAAATTAAAACGATAATCGGAAATGCAACAAACGTGAGCAAGATTGCAAATCAAGCAAAACCTTCTTCATTTTCTGTTAATATCACAAGCGGAACACGCATCAGTGAGCATGCCTTTTCTTATTGCTATGGACTTATAAACATAACCATTCCCGACAGCGTGACAAGCATCGGCTCTTATGCCTTCGCTGGTTGCAAAGAGATTACGAGCGTAACAATCCCCGACAGCGTGACGAGCATCGGCGAGTATGCCTTCTATGAGTGCACGGGGCTTACGAGCGTGATAATCGGCAATGGCGTGACGAGCATAGGTAATTATGCCTTTAGATATTGCACCGAACTTACAAGCATTACCATAGCGGACGGCAACACAAAATATCATAGTTCAAGTAACTGCCTCATTGAAACGGCATCTAAAACCTTGATTTTGGGTTGTAAAACAAGCGTCATTCCTTCTGACGACAGTGTTACGAGCATCGGCGATAATGCTTTCCGCAATTGCAGCGGTTTGACGAGCATAACAATCCCCGACAGCGTGACGAGCATCGGCTGGGCTGCCTTCGATTGCAGCGGGATTACGAGCGTTACAATCGGTAACAGCGTGACGAGCATCGGCGATAGTGCTTTCTACGATTGCAACAGTTTGACGAGCATAACAATCCCTGACAGCGTGACGAGCATCGGTTCTTCTGCCTTCTACAATTGCAAAAACCTTCAAGACATATATATCACGGATATAGCGGCATGGTGCAATATTTCAAGATTATACTATTTGATGGAATATGGCGCAAGCAACAAGAAGTTGTATATAAACAATGAACTTGCCACATCCATTACAATCCCGAATGGAGTAACAGAAATTCCTTCTTATGCTTTCCGCGGCTGCAGTAGTTTGACGAGCATAACCATCCCTAACAGCGTGACGAGCATCGGTTCTTCTGCCTTCTCTTATTGCACCGGGCTTACGAGCGTGACAATCCCCGACAGTGTGACGAGCATCGGCAGTTCTACCTTCTATAATTGTAGCGGTTTGACGAGCATCATAATCCCCGACAGCGTGACGAGCATGGGCTATTTTGCCTTCTATAATTGTACCGTACTTACGAACATAACAATTCCCGACAGCGTGACGAGCATAGGCAAGGAGGCCTTCTATAATTGCAGCGGGCTTACGAACATAACTATCCCCGACAGTGTAACGAGCATAGGTAAAGGTGCCTTTTCCGGTTGTTCATCACTTGAAAGCATAACCATTCCGTTTATTGGCGCAAAAGCAGGCGTTACAAGCAGTGATACCGATCAATATCCGTTTGGATATATTTTTGGCACGTCAAGTTATGCCGGCGGTGTTGCAACAAAGCAAGATTATTATGGAAGCAGTACGTCAGGCACCACAGAGACGACATACTATATTCCGTCATCATTGAAATTCGTGACAGTAACGGGCGGAAATATTCTTTATGGTGCCTTCAATGGTTGCAAAGGTCTTACGAGCATTACTATCCCCGACAGCGTGACGAACATCGGCAATTCTGCCTTTTCTTGGTGCACAGGACTTACGAGCGTGACAATCGGCAACGGCGTGACGAGCATCGGCGCTGAAGCCTTCGTTGGTTGCTCCAGGCTTACGAGCATAACAATCCCCGACAGCGTGACGAGCATCGGTGATTCTGCCTTCCAATTTTGCAGCGGGCTTACGAGCATAACAATTCCCGACAGCGTGACAAACATCGGTGAGAGTGCCTTTTGGAAATGCACAGGACTTACGAGCGTAACCTTTAACGGAACTATGGAAGAGTGGAATGCAATTTCAAAAGGCGCTTATTGGAACGTGGACGTGCCGAGCACGTGTAAGGTTGTCTGCAAGGACGGGACGGTTTCGATTTAATAACGACAAAATAAAACCATAAAACAAACCCCTTCGCTAATCGCGGAGGGGTTATTTTAATAAGGTAACAGCAACTTGCCGGAAGGCAAATTTCATCGTCGGGGCGATTTCAGTCGGTTGGAAAACGGATTTCACAAATTCGACGATGGCGAATTTATTTCAGTGTAACGCCCGCGTTACATCTTGTCGGGGGCGGCGATGCCCAGAAGCGTCAAGCCCGTTTTGATGACTTGTTTCGTTGCTTTTGTGAGCAGGAGCATTGCGTTTCTTTGCGGTTCTGCCGCGTCGATAATGCGGTGCTCGAAGTAGAACTTGTTGTATGCCTGACATACCGCCATCACCGCGCGCGAGATATAGCACGGCTCGTACTTTTCGGCGGCGTCTTTGACTGCGTCGGGGAATGCCGCGATCGCTTTCACGACGGCGTTCGCTTCCGCATTGTCAAGGGCGGAGTAATCGACGTCCTTTGTAATTTCCGCACGGCTTAAAACGCTTGTGCAGCGCGCGTGAGTATATTGTACGTACGGTCCCGTTTCGCCCTCGAACGACAGCACGCGGTCGTAGCTGAAAACGACGTCTTTTATGCGGTTGTTGTAAAGGGCGGAGAACACCACCGCGCCAACGCCGATATCTTCGGCAACCGTCGCTTTGTCGTCAAGCCCTTTCGATTTTTCGTCCAGAATTGCGCGGGCTTTTTCCACGGTTTTGTTGAGGACGTCTTCCAAAAACACGACCTTTCCTTCGCGGGTGCTCATTGCGCCGTCTTCCATCGAAACCATACCGAATGCGACGTGCTCCAAATCCTTGTACCAGTCGTAACCCATAAGTTCAACGACCTTAAACCACTGCTTAAAGTGCAGATTCTGCTGATAAGCCACAACGTACAGGCATTTATAAAAGTCGTAAGTTTTCTTGCGATAAAACGCCGCGGCAAGGTCGCGCGTGGCGTAAAGCGTCGCGCCGTCCGCCTTTAAGATCAAACACGGCGGCATATTGTATGCGGACAAATCCACAACCTTTGCGCCCTCGCTGTCTTTGAGCAATCCTTTTGCGCTAAGCTCGTCGATGACGGGCTGCATTTTGTCGTTGTAAAAGCTTTCGCCGGCGTAACTGTCGAAGGTGACTTTCAGACGTTTGTACGTCCTGTTTACTTCCTTCATCGTGATGTCCTTAAACCAGTTGAACAGGGCAAGCGCGTCTTTGTCGCCGTCCTCGATAAGTTTGAAGTAATGTCTTGCCTCGTCGTTCAGCGAGTCGTCCTTTTCGGCTTCTTTGTGGAAGCGGACGTAAATATCGAGCAGGGCGCGGATACCGCGTTTTTCGATGTCGTCTTTGTCGCCCCAGAGTTTGTATGCGACGATAAGTTTGCCGAACTGCGTGCCCCAGTCGCCAAGGTGATTTATGCCGACCGCGCGATAGCCCAAGAAGTTGAACGTGCGATAAAGCGCCGCGCCGATGACCGTCGTCATAAGATGGCCGATGTGGAAAGGTTTTGCGATGTTTATGGAAGAATAGTCGATGCAGACGGTTTTGCCCGCGCCGACGTCGGACGCGCCGTACTTGTCGCCTTCCGCGGCGACTTTGTCCAGAATTATTTTGTTGTACGCGCTTTTGTTAAGGTAAAAGTTGAGATACCCGTTTTTCGCCTCGACCTTATCGACAAATTTCGCAAGCGACGCAAGATAAAAGAAAGCGTCGGCGCGTTTTTTCGGCTCGGACTGACTGACGTCGTCAAAAAGTTTTTCAAAAGGCTTTCCGAGTGAGGAAAACTCCGCGCGGAAATCGTCCTTTTCGTTTTCGGGCAAAAGATCGAGCAAAGAAGATTTGCTTTTTACCGACTCTCGCACGGCGGAAACCCTTTCGTGAATGCGGTTTATGCGTTTGAGTTTTGCGACGATATCGCTTGCAAGGTCTTCGGCGATTTTGTCGGGGGCTTTCCTTAACACCCTTGCGAAACGGAAGCACGGCAAGGAATAGTCGCCGTTGCCGCTTTCTTTGGGCACCGCAATAAGGGATTCGACGTCCTGCCGGTCGACGCCGTCGATGTTGATAAGTTGCGAAATCTCGTGTTTGTAATCCATAAGTTGCCTTTTTATTTGCTTTTATGCTTAAATAGTTTAAGTTATTTTATCATAGCAATTATATTTTGTAAACCAAAGTGCCGCCTTTCTCTTTACTACAAAATAAAAATGTTGTATTATATTTTCGACAAAAACAAGAGGTGTGATATGAAATTAGGCGTAGTCGGGCTCCCCAACGTCGGGAAAAGCACGTTGTTCAACGCAATTACAAACGCAGGCGCGATGAGCGCGAATTATCCTTTTTGCACGATAGAGCCGAACGTGGGCGTCGTCGCGGTGCCGGACGAAAGGCTTGAAAAACTCGCGGCGCTTTACAACAGCAAGAAAATCACCCCCGCAACCGTGGAATTCGTGGATATCGCGGGGCTTGTCAAGGGCGCGTCGAAAGGCGAAGGTCTTGGCAATAAATTCCTGTCGCACATCAGGGAAGTGGACGCGATCGTGCACGTCGTAAGGTGTTTCGACGACGAAAACGTAACGCACGTTTCAGGCAAGGTCGATCCCGTCGACGATATCGAAACCATAAATCTGGAACTTATTTTCGCCGATATGGAAACGGTGGAACGCCGCATCGCAAAAGCGCAATCTATGGCAAAGGGCGGCGACAAAAAGTTTATCGAAGAGGCAAATCTTTTAACCCGCATTTATAAATGGCTTGAAAGCGGCAAACCCGTAAGGACGATGGAACTGTCCGACGACGAAAAGGAACTTGTGAAATCCTTCTTCCTGCTCACCGACAAACCCGTCATTTACTGCGCGAACGTGTCCGAAGACCAGACCGGCGGAAACGAATATACGAAAGCCGTCGAAGAATACGCAAAGGCGGAAGGCAGCGAAGTCGTCGTGATTTCCGCAAAGATCGAGGAAGAACTTGCAGGCCTTTCCGACGACGAAAGAAAAGCCTTCCTTGACGATTTGGGAATCGAAGAAGGCGCGCTTCCGAAACTTATCACGGCGTGCTATAAACTCCTTGGTCTTATCAGTTATCTGACCGCCGGAGAAAAGGAAGTCAGGGCGTGGACGATCGAGCGCGGAACGAAAGCGCCGCAAGCGGCAGGAAAAATCCATTCCGACTTTGAAAAGGGGTTTATCCGTGCGGAAATAGTAGATTATCCTACGCTTTTGGAACTTGGCAGTTTCAACGCCGCCAAAGAAAAAGGCAAGGTGAGAAGCGAAGGAAAGGACTACGTAATGCAACCCGACGACGTGGTTTTGTTCCGCTTTAACGTATAGTTTTTTCAAAATCCGAAACAATGAAAATCAAGACGCTCCCGAGATGTCGGGGGCGTTTGTTTTTGAAAATGAAAAATCCGTTCGATTTTTGTTTACTTATTATATTTACTTTGTTATAATCTTTTATATATTTTTTCAAACGAGGTATTTCCTATATGAACATGCTCGAAGTCGAAGCAAAATGGAATAAAAAATGGGAAGAGGAAAAAACCTATAAGTTCGATCCGTCGAGAATCGACAAGAAGTATTACGTCCTTGAAATGTTTTCGTATCCGTCGGGCGCAAAGTTGCACGTCGGACACTGGTTCAACTACGGTCCGTCGGACAGTTTCGCGCGCTTTAAGCGTATGCAGGGCTACGAAGTGTTCCAGCCGATGGGATTCGACGCGTTCGGTCTGCCTGCCGAAAACTACGCGATAAAAACGGGTATTCATCCCAAGGACAGCACCCTGAAAAACATCGCGACGATGGAAAAACAGCTTAAAAACATCGGCGCGACATACGATTGGGATTACGAGGTCGTCACGTGCGATCCGAAGTATTATAAATGGACGCAATGGCTGTTTTTGCAAATGTATAAACACGATTTGGCGTACAGAAAGGAAGCGCCGGTCAACTGGTGCCCGTCCTGCCAGACCGTTCTTGCGAACGAGCAGGTCGTTGACGGTTGCTGCGAAAGATGCGGCACGACGGTTGTCCGTAAAAATCTGACGCAATGGTTCTTCCGCATCACGAAATACGCCGAAGAACTTTTGAACGACATCGACAAACTCGACTGGCCCGAAAAAACCAAACTTATGCAAAAACACTGGATCGGTAAATCCACGGGCGGCGAAATCGAGTTTAGGGTGAAAGACAAGGACGTCAGTTTCCGCGTGTTCACGACGCGCGCCGACACGATTTTCGGTATCACGTATGTCGTTCTCGCGCCCGAAAGCCCGCTTGTCGATAAGGTTGTCACCAAAGAAAACAAGCAGATTGTCGAAGACTATAAATTGCAGTGCAGCAAAATTAACGAGATTGAACGTCTTTCGTCCTCGCGCGAAAAGACGGGCGTGTTCACGGGAAGTTACGCCATCAACCCGATAAACGGCAGGGAAGTCCCCATTCTCGTTGCCGATTACGTCCTTGCAAGTTACGGCACGGGCGCGGTTATGGGCGTTGCGGCGCACGACGACCGCGACTACGTTTTCGCGAAAAAGCACGGCTTGCCCATCGAAAGAGTAATAAGGAGCAAGGACGGCTCGCCCGACGATCTGCCTTATACCGACTACGGCATAATGTGCAACAGCGGCGAATTTGACGGTATGACCACCGAAGAAGGACGCGTCGCCGTCATCAGAAAACTTGAAAAAGAAGGGAAAGGGGAACTCAAAACCAACTATCGTCTGCGCGACTGGCTTATCTCGCGTCAGCGTTATTGGGGCGCGCCCATTCCCGTTATCCATTGTCCGCATTGCGGCGCGGTGCCCGTCCCCGAAAAGGATTTGCCCGTGGAACTTCCTTACAACGTCAACTTCACGCCCGACGGCGAAAGCCCGCTGAAAAAGTGCGACGAATTTATGAACGTGAAATGCCCCGTATGCGGCGCGGACGCAAAACGCGATCCCGACACGCTCGACACCTTCGTATGCAGCAGTTGGTATTATCTGAGATACGTCGATCCGAAAAACGACAAGGAAGCGTTCAGTCGCGAAAAAGTCGACAAAATGCTTCCCGTCGATAAATACATCGGCGGCGCGGAGCACGCGTGCATGCATCTTTTGTACGCAAGATTTTTCACAAAAGCGTTGCGCGACATGGGATATCTCGACTTTGACGAACCGTTCAAGTCGCTTGTGCATCAGGGCACGATTTTAGGGCCCGACGGACAAAAAATGAGCAAGTCCCGCGGCAACGTAATTTCGCCCGACACTCTCATCGAAAAGTACGGCAGCGACGCTTTCCGCCTTTACCTTATGTTCGGTTTTTCCTATGTCGAAGGCGGACCGTGGAACGATAAAGGGCTTGAAAGTATCCAGCGTTTCATGGACAGGGTTGAAAGGCTCGTGTGCCACAGCCGCACGTTCTCGTACAACAATAATCCTTTGACCGCTGCCGAAAAGAATATCGAATACGTCAGAAACAACACGATAAAATGCGTCACCGCCGACACCGAAAACTTTGCGTTCAACACGGCGATCGCGCGTATTATGGAATTCACGAACGCGCTTACCGATTACGAAAACAAAGTGTCCGACAAAAACGCCGTCTTTAAGGAGTGCGTCGAAGACCTTGTGAAAGTGCTTGCGCCGTTCGCGCCGCATTTCACGGAAGAACTTTGGGAAATTTTGGGCAACAAAACCACGATTTTCAATACCGAATTCCCGAAGGTCAACGAAAAAGCCCTTATCAAGGACGAACTCGAACTCGCGGTGCAGATCAACAGCCGCGTGAAAGCGAAAATCGTCGTACCGTCCGGCGCGGACAAAGACGAAATCCAAAAAATCGCGATGGATTCCGATGAGGTCAAAGCCCTTCTCGACGGCGCGACCGTGAAAAAAGTTATCGTAATTCCCCATCGCCTTATCAACTTCGTAATATAGGAGACAGATATGATTGACATTAACCTGATTCGCAGCAATTCCGACGCGGTGAAAGCGTCTTTGAAAAAGAAAGAATGCGACGTCGACTTTTCGGAACTTCTCTCGTGGGACGCCGAAAGACGCGCGCTTATTTCCGACGTCGAAAGTCTGAAAGCAAGAAAAAACAAGGTGTCGGCGGACATTCCCCGCTTGAAAAAAGAGGGCAAACCCGTTGACGCTATCTTTGACGAAATGAGAAAAATCGGCGAAGAAATCTCCGAAGACGACAAGAAAATCGACGATTTGCAGGAGAAAATCTTCAATTTCGTCGCGTGTCTTCCCAACCTTCCCGACGACGACCTCGTTGCGGGCGGCAAGGAAAACAACGCCGTACAAAAAGTCATCGGCAAAATGCCCGAATTCGACTTTGAGCCCAAAAACCACGTCGACCTTTGCACAAGTCTGAATCTCATCGACTACGAACGCGGCGTGAAACTGTCGGGCGGCGGATTCTGGATGTACCGCGGCGTCGGCGCAAGGCTGGAATGGGCGCTTCTGAATTTCTTTATTTCGGAGCACCTGAAAGACGGTTACGAATTTATTCTTCCGCCGTTGCAACTCGGCTATAACTGCGGATTCGGCGCGGGGCAATTCCCCAAGTTTTCGGACGAAGTGTATTGGCTCGACGTCGACGAAGACCGAAAGAAAAACCGCTTTATGCTGCCGACTGCGGAAACCGCTCTCGTGAATATTTACTCGGGCGAAATCATCGACGAAAGCAAACTCCCGATGAAAATGTTCGCATACACCCCGTGTTTCAGAAAGGAAGCGGGCAGTTATCGAAGCGAAGAGCGCGGCATGATCCGCGGACATCAGTTCAACAAGGTCGAAATGGTGCAATACACCCACCCCGATCACAGCGACGAAGCCTTTGAAGAACTTGTGAACAAGGCAAGCGGACTCGTCGAAAAGTTGGGGCTTTATCACCGCATATCGAAACTTGCCGCGGGCGATTGCTCGGCGTCGATGGCGCGCACGACCGATATCGAGGTCTGGATTCCGTCGATGGGTATTTTCAAGGAAGTTTCAAGCGTTTCGAACGCGCGCGACTATCAGGCAAGAAGAAACAACACCCGTTTCCGCGACGCCGCAACCGGCAAAACCCGTTTCGTGCATACCTTAAACGGCAGCGGACTTGCGACAAGCCGTATCCTGCCCGCGCTTGTGGAACAATATCAGAACGCCGACGGCTCGGTAACGGTGCCCGAAGTTTTAAGGCCGTTTATGGGCGGACTTGAAGTAATCAAATAATAAAAAACAA
>ULNH01049640.1_pt1 | contig 53129 bp, 40 predicted proteins | sample 1951871 | NCBI WGS metagenome assembly ULNH01 (sample SAMEA4835572, study PRJEB28245) | human gut metagenome | biome: gut microbiome; material: fecal sample | place: Denmark | collected 2008 | reverse complement strand
ACGACCCTTCGGTTAACAGCCGAATGCTCTACCGCTGAGCTAAGGAGGAATATTGTTGCTACCTTGATAGCACGACTATTCTATAATACAAAACCCGACTTGTCAACGATTTTCGCGGTTTATTTTGAAAAAATTCCGTTATTTCCTTTTCGGCGTCGGGATTTTTTCTGCCGCGGCGTAACCTTGACTTAATCGGTCGATATGTTATAATAGATATATTGTTAAAAACGCAAAAGAGAGACAATATGGATAAAATCAAATCGTTTTTCAGGGAAGAAAATGCAGCAAAGATTTTTGAATCGAAGGAATTCGTCTGGGTATGGCTTGCAATCGTATTCATATGCTGGATTACCGGCGGCTGGGTTGCGGGCTTTATAATCGCGGCGGTGCTTGCGGGGATAATCTTATGTTTATGTCGCGACACGTTGCCGGTAACGACGATACTTTGGACGTTCCTGTTCATACTGGGAGCAAACCGACACAAACTTCAAGGCATGGCGGGGCTTATCGCGGCGGTGCTTTTCATAGTTGTTGGTATTATCGTAAACGTTGTGAGATTCCGCCCGAATTTCCGCCTTATGAGTTATAAAACGGTAACGGCGACGACGGTTGCCATACTTGCGTTCTGCGCGACGGCGATGCTGTCGGGGATTGCAAGGGGCGAAAGGTATTTGAACTTTTCCGAGCACGGCTTATATGCGACGGTTGTCGGCGCGTTGTGCGTGATGCTGGCGCTTGGTTACGTCTTTTTCTCGGCGACGATATCGGGCGGCGAAGACGGCAAAAGGGTATTGAATCACCTTTTATTTCTGATGTTTGCGTCAAGCGTCGTCATCGTGCTGCAACTTATCGTATATTATGCGATGCGTGGCGGCGGATTCAAGGCGGTTATCGACGGATTTGTGAAAAAAGACGTCGAACTCGGCTGGGGCGGCCCGAACAATTACAGCATAATTCTGGCGATGATGATGCCCGCGACGTTGTATTTCGCCGTGAAAAACGGAAAATATTCGCCGTTGTATCTGATTTATGCCGTCGTGCAATACTTTTTCATATTTGCGTCGGCAAGCCGTGGCGCGATACTTTTCGGCGCGTTCGGACTTGTCGCGTCGTTCGGCCTTGCGATTTACAAAAGCGAATTCCGCGGCAGAATGATAATCACGACGTGCGTGCTGATGGCGGTAACGACCATCGTTCTGATGGCAAAAGCCGACGTCATTTACGACTCGATGGGCGTATTTATGGGAAAAGCCCTGGACGAAAACGGACGTATTCCGCTGTGGAAAGACGCCTGGAAGAATTTCAAGGCAAATCCGATTTTCGGCACCGGGTTCGATTACTATCTCGGCGGACACAACGGCGGAAAATCCGACGGATATACGCCGTACTGGTATCATTCCACGTTTTTCCAAGCACTTGCCGCAACTGGCATCGTCGGTTTTTTGGCGTGGGTAAATCTGGAAGTTTCGAGACTTCGCGCGTTCCTTACGAACGTCAGCCTTGAAAAGTGGTTTATGCTTTTCGGATACGCAGTGTTCTGGCTGTACGGCATGGTCGACGTGTTTTATTACACGCCCAACGGGCTGCTTTTCCTGTTTGTCATCACGCTTGCAATCGAAAAGAGCGTCGAAAGCGCAAAACTTCGTCCGTATTCGCTTGTATATATCGAAAGGAAACGCCGGCAGAAATTGCTGACGAAAAGTGCGGAAAATGAAAAATAGAAAGCCGTCGTTTTGCGACAAGACGTCGTTTTCGCTTGCGATGGCAGGGGTAAGCCGCGCCGTCGTCCTGAAAGAAACCGAAAGCACCAACGACGTCGCAAAAGAGATGCTGAAAAACGGTTGCCGCGACTTTGCAACGGTCGTTGCCGAAAGACAGACGAAGGGAAAAGGGCGCAGCGGAAAATCTTTTTATTCGCCCGACGAAACGGGGGCGTACGTCAGCGTCGCTCTGCACGCGTCTGACGACAAAAAACCGTACGTCACGATAATTGCCGCGCTTGCGACCGCCCGCACCGTTGAGGAGTTTTCGGGCAGCCCCGCCTTTATCAAGTGGGTGAACGACGTATATCTTTTCGACAAAAAGGTTGCAGGGATTCTGGCGGAAAGGGTAATATCCGAAAGCGTCACCGGCGAAGTCATCGGCATCGGCACGAACCTGCAAGATCCCGACGACGGTTTCCCCGACGACATAAAAGACGTCGCGGGCTCGTTGAATCTTCTCGTCGACAAACGTGCGGAATATATCGGCGCGCTTGTAAAAAACCTTCGGGACGAATATGATAACTTTGACAAAAAGTCCGCCCTGAAAACCTTCCGCGAGAAATCGTATCTCACGGGGAAGGACGTAAACGTCCGGGATTTATTCGACACGTATAAGGCGCGCGTTCTCGATATCGACGACGACTTCGGGCTTGTCGTGATGAAAGAAGACGGCGTGTCCGTTTTAAGAAGCGGCGTCGTAAGCATATCGGTAATAAAAGAAGAATAAAAACAAAAAACGAAAATTTTCAAGCCGTCGGAAGACGGTTTTTTTTATTGCGCGGGTTTTATATTTCGGATTAAGGCAAAAATACGATATTATGATCAGGAGCGCAGACGTAATCGAAAAACTGAAAGCCGACGTATCGTCCGACGACTTTATCGCGCGCGATTTTTCGGCAGACGGCGCGGCGGGCGCGTTGCTTTACGTCGACGGAATGAGCGACAAATTACTGCTGGAACAAAGCGTTGTGAAGCCCTTGCTTTCAATGAAGTGGGCAGGCGTGACGCTCGATGACGTAAAGAAACTTCCCTATGGCGAAGAAATCAAGGAAATCGAAGAAACCGCGGCGGGACAAACCGTCGCAAACGGCGATTTGGTACTCGCGCTTGACGGGGCGGAGAAACTTTACGAAATCTCCCTTCGGAACTACCCGCACCGCGCCGTTGCGGAGCCGCCCACCGAAACCGTAATCAAAGGCCCGCGCGAAGGATTTACCGAAGAAATCAAAACAAACGTGTCGCTGGTCAGACGGCGCATAAAATCGCCGCGGCTGAAAGTGAAAAAATTCACCGTCGGAAAATACGGAAATACAACCGTTATGATGGTTTACATTGACGATATTGTCGATAAAGACGTTGTTTTGCGAATATCCGAAAAAATCAAATCCATAAACATCGACGGCATAATCGGCGCGGAATACGTGTCGCGGTTTGTCAGCGAGCATGCGGGCAGCATTTTCAATCAGTCGGGAATGACCGAAAAACCCGACATCGTCAGCGCAAAAATTCTTGAAGGACGGGTTGCGCTTTTCATCGACGGCACGCCCGTCGTCATAACTTATCCTTACGTTTTGCTGGAAAGTTTTCAGGACGGATACGATTATTACGTCCAGAACAAGCGCGCCACGATGCTCAGAATTATCAGGATTATCGGCGCGTTCATGGCGGTGTTACTGCCGGGACTTTACGTCGCGTTTCAGGAATATCATTATCAACTGATGCCGCTGAAATTTCTCATATCCCTGCTTAACAGCGTGTCGGGGATACCTTTCACGCCGCCGATGGAAATGTTGTTTGTCCTTGCGCTTTTCGAGGTGCTGAATCAGGCAAGCGTCCGTATGCCGCGATACGTCGGCACCGCGCTTTCGATTGTCGGGGCAATCGTTCTCGGCGAAACGGCGGTAAACGCCGGGCTTTTAAGCAGTCCGACGGTGCTGGTGATTGCGATTTCGGCAATCGGTATAAACTGCGTGCCCGACCTTGTGGATACTTTCAGCATTTTGCGGCTTGCGGTGCTGATTACGGGAAGTATTCTGGGGCTTTTCGGCATCGTCGTATTTTCGATGGGGCTTATCGCGTATTTGTGCGGACTGGACAGTTTCGGCTCGCCTTATCTTGCGCCGTTCGCGCCGATGATAACCGCCGATTTCAAGGACGCCGTCGCAAAGGAAAACCTGTTGTCGTTTGAAAAGCGGCCGTATTCCGTGCCGACGAAAAACAGAAGGAGAATGCGCCGTGACAGATAATCGGAATTTAATTTATACAAGGCAATTCGCGCTGCTTGCGTTCGCGACGTGTCTGACTTTTCGGGTGTCGAGGTTGCCGCCGCTTATGCGACAGGCTGTCGGCACGAACAATCTTTTCGTGCTTTTACTGTATCTTCTTCTTGACGCCGCGCAATTTTTCGTCGTATATAAATTCGTCGCAACGGGCGGAAAGGAAGCGATACAAGACACCGCGTTTTATAAGGTCGCGGGGGCAATGCTTTTCGTCAACTTTTTTATGAAAACGTTTATGGCGACGGCGGGAACGACGGCGTTTACGACGGAATCCATTTTTGAAGACATCGGCACCGGCAGCGTTGTCGTCGCGCTGCTCGTTGCGACGGGGTATATCGCGGCAAAGGGCATAAGAACGATAGGTCGCACGGCGGAAATATCGTCGTTTCTTATTTTCACGGTATTCACGCTGAATCTCGTTTTTCTGAAAGTGTATCTCGATATTTCAAAAAACCTGCCGTTTATTGACGGGGAAATTTCGGACGTGTTAAAACGTGGCGACAAGTTTTTCATGTGGTTCGGCGACGCGACGCCCTTATTGTTTTTAAGCATTAAGCCGTCCAAACGGAATCCGACGTCGTTGATGTACGGGTTGTCGGCGGGAGTCGTGATAATCGGATTCGTGCTGATGAACGCGATTTACGGAAACGCAAGCGAATACGTCGTCAACCTTGTCGTGAAAGTCGCGGGGTTCAACCAGTTTTCGGACGTTTTGGGCAGGCTTGACTGGACGGGCATAATCGTGTGGCTTATGCTTGCAGTCATTTATATTTCGACGTATCTTTGGGCGTCGGGAGAGGCGCTTAAAAACCTTTTCAAAGGGAAAAAGAATATCGCCATCGTCCTTACGGTTATCGGCGTCGGCGCAATGACGATATTGAAAAAGGATATAAGAAACACGCTTGATTTCGTGACGGGCGGCGCAAGGTGGTACGTCGCCGCGACAAACTACGTCCTGCCCGTCGCGCTTATCGTTTATGCGGAAGTCAGAAAAAGAAAGTCGGCAAAAATCGCGCCGGCGAAGGAGGCTGTCGGTGAGTCGGAATCATAAGAAGGCGATAATCGCGTTCCTTATCGTTTTTGCCGTCGCGCTTTGTTATCTGCGCGTCGTGCCCGAAACCGCGTTGTCGGAGCGGGCAATCGTTGTGGGACTCGGCATCGACAAGACGGAAAAAGGATACGCCGTATCCTGCGAAATAATCAATCCGAAATCGCAAAGCGGCGGCGGACAGGGCGAGTCGGACGGCTTTGCTCTAATTTCCGGAACAGGGAAAACTCTTGACGCCGCAATCGGCGAGATTTCACAAAAAACGGGGTTAAAAGTGTCGTTAAGTCAGTGTAATCTTGTTGTTTTGGGAAATATGTTTTTGATGGAACAAACTTTTCCGAGCGTGAATTACCTTGTGCAAACCTATGCCGTGCCGGAACTTGCGATAATCGCCGTTGCTGAAAACAGCGCGGCAGAGCTTTTGAAAACAAAGCCCGTTATGACGACTCTCAGCGCGCTTCAAATGCAAAAGACTTTGCATTCCGCAACCGACGACGCGTCGATAATTTCAACGAACGTAAAGGACTTTTTCAACGGGTATCTGTCACGGACGGGGGTGGCGAACGTCGTCAGCATATCCGCAAAAAAGATTGACAAAAACGACGTCGATAAAGGCTCGGGCGAAAGCGGGGACGTTTACGAATACGACTACTCGAAACTTGCGCTGTTCATAAACGGAAAAAGCGCGATGCTTCTTGAAAAGGACGACACCGTCGCGATAAATTATATGAAGTACGACCTTAAAAAGGGCGGCGAAACGGTGAGCGTCGACGGCGAGATTTTCGGGTTGCAGATAACAAGCAAAAAAACGAAATACAAAACGGAAGTAAACGGCGGCGTGCCGAGCGTCTTCGCCGACGTCGAAATAAAAGCCCGCATTTCGGAAAAAGACGGGCTTGGAAAATATTTTTCGATTGACGAGATTCCGGAATGTTTGACCGAAAAAATCGCCGCCGCGATGAAAGAAACCGTCGAAAAAAAGATTGTCGCTACGTTTGAGAAGTGCAAAGCGCGCGGCGTCGACGTTTATGAACTTTTCGATAAGCTTTACGAAAAAAGTTTCAAGGATTTCAGAAACGAATCGCCAAACGGCGACTACCTGAACAGAATCCGACTTATCGTCAACGCCAAAATCAGCGTCTTCAAAAAATAGTTGTTCCGACAGCCGCCGTTTTTCGACAACGAAAGCGACGAAACAACGGTTTTTCCGCCCAATACTTTTTCGTATTCTTTCTGCATTTTAAGCAGGTTTTCTTCGTCGGGGAAAGCAAAGTCGTCCATCGTCGCACCTCCGATAAATTTTATGCAAAAGGGGCGCGATTTGTGAAAGACGACGATTTTTTAAGATTGCTTGCAATAAGCGCAAATAAAATGTATAATAGCAGATATGGAATATAAGTTAATGACGCCGATGACGCTCTGGCAAGGCTACAATCCCACGACCGAGCCGCTGGACGTTGTCGTAAACGGCGTGAAAAACAACGAAAAATACGTTTCGAAAGAAGTGTCTTTCACCGCGGAAACGGTTGCCGACGGGAAAATTCGCGCGTATGCGAACATTGTTGTGCAAAAAAACAAGGTCGCGCCGACGTTTTTATATCTCCCGAGCGGGGAGTCGTCGATAAAGCGCACGGCGTTTTTTGATCTGATTGTCGACGCGGGGTTCAATCTCATCGCGGTCGATTTCGCCGGAAGATCGCCCAAGAAAAAGGTATTTACCGAATATCCCGAAAGCCTTTCGTACTGCAATTTTTCCGAGAATAAGGAACTTGCATACAGCCCGTGCCAAGCGGATATGTCGCCCTGGTTTGTGTGGATGAAGGTTGTGCGCCGCGCGATAACGCTCGCGTTTGAAGAAAGCAACGTCGATAAAAACAACTTTTTCCTGATCGGCAATCTCGAAGGCGGGCAACTTGCCTGGAAAGTCGCGGGCATCGACGGGCGCGTTTCGTGCGTTATCCCCGTGGGCGCCGACGGATTTACGGAGTTTTTCAACAAACCGAAATACGATTCCAATCCCACCACGCAGTTTTCGGACGAGTGGGAATGTTATCTTGCCGGTATGTCGACGCAGGCTTACGCGCGCATGCTGACCTGTCCCGTATATTGCGTGCTCGGCACGAACAGTTCTTATGCGGATATCGACAGGCTGTCCGATTTGTTCAACCTTGTTCCGCACAATAAAAAGTTTTCGTCGTTTTCGGTCGGGACGAACGTGAGCATTTCTTTGCAGAATTTCACGGGCGCGGTAGAATTTGCAAAAAGCGTCGTTGCGGGCACGGAAGAAACGTTGCCTCGCCCCGGAATCAAGACGTACGTCAGCGACGGCAGGCTTTACGTAAGCGTGACAGACATCGGCGATATGGCGAAAACCGAAGTTTATTATTCCACCGACGAAATCACCCCCGCGTTCAGACGATGGGAACAGTGCGAAAAGCCCGTGCTGCTTAATAACGAAGAAGTATTGTGCGAATTGCACCCCGCCGAAGAAAACAAAATTTTGTTTGTGTTTGCAAACGTTACGCTCAAAAACGGGATCGTGCTTTCGACGCAGGAATTGATGATGGACCTTACGAAAGTGTCCCTTAACGACTACGACGAGGACGCAAAAACGACGGAAAGAATCCTTTACAACAACGAGATGACGACCGTGCCGTTTTCGGTTGAAAATTTCAGCCCCGTCGTTGACAGCGACGTGTTGAAAATCAAAACGGGGCCGCTCGGGCTCAAAGGGTTCATGACAACCGAAGGCAGACTTTGTACCTACGACGTGGAGCCGCCGGAAACATCGTCGATACGCAACGAGGACTACATATTGCAGCTGGAAGCGTATTCGGAAGAAAAGCGCAACGTCCGCATCGTCATGTACACGGCGGAGAATACCGTCACGAAATACACCTCGGTGCTGCGTCTTGAAAAAAGCAAGAAGTGGCAACGTTTCAACCTTGAAATTTCCGATTTCAAAACCGCCGACAGGAAAACGCTGAAAGATTGGCGACTTGTAAAAATTATGAAAATCAAGGACGCCGAAAACGTTTTGTTCAACAACATTCTGTGGATTTGATGGAAGATAATATCGCAAAAAAACAACTTAATCGCACAAAATCGACAGCGCAAGTCCTGATTGTGATAATATGCGCCATTATCGCCGCAAGCATTATCAGCGGCGCGGCGTTTGACGTAACACGGATTTCGGGCAGGAGCATGGACGATACTTTGTACGGCGGGAAAAGCGTCGGGCTGTATGACGACGCCGAATACAATTCCTCGCACTTCGACGTCATACGACAGGATACCGCGTTCGACGTTTTGTTTTTCGGACGGCAGGACACGCTCGGCGACAAGGCTCTTCTTCTTAGAACCAAAAAAGCGCGCCGCGGCGACATCGTCGTTTTCATGCACGAAAGCGGCGGGAAAACCGAACAATGGATAAAACGCGTCATCGGCGTTTCCGGCGATACCGTAAGAATTTCGGACGGGAAAGTTTATCTGAACGGAAAGAAACTTGACGAAAGTTACGCCCTCGGCAACACGTTCCCGCGCGGCGTTACCGACGAATGGAAGGTGGACGACGGCGAAATGTTCGTGCTGGGCGACAATCGCGCGGTTTCGCAGGACAGTCGCGACATAGGCGTCGTGAAAACGCAGTCGATGGTCGGTCGGGTTATTCTTGTCGCCAAAAAAGACGCGAAAAAACTTGTTTCCGCAAAGAAACTTTAATCCGACAAAACTCGATATTTTTAAGTTAATTCCGACGTATATTTTGGTGCGTCGGAATTTTTTTGCGCGCGGGACGGCGTAGCGTTTTTAATATGAAAAGGATGTCGCCTAGGCGCAACGATGTGATAAGATATTTTTGCGACCTTGTAATTTTGTTGCTTTTTGAAAACGCGGAAGCCGCGGGCGGACTGCGCCCGCTCGGACTTGCGGTGTTTTCCGCGCTGGTATTTTCACGGCGGAACGTTATATTGCTTGCGCCGATGTATCTTGCGGCGTGTTTACTGAAAGATTTCTCGTACGTCGGGCTTGTCGTCGCGGTAACGCCCGCGGTGTTGTTTATCGCGGCGTATTTCGTATATCACAAATTAAATCGTCCGATGCACAGGACGACCGCGCTTATCGTTACGCTTTTGTCGTGCGTGCCGCGCGTTGCGTTTTCTATGGTAAACGGCGAAATATACGCGCCGATTTTGTCGTCGGTGATAACGCTTGTCGCGGCTTACGTGCTGATGACCGCGCTGAACGCCGTCGCCGTCAGGGGGCTTCGGTATCGTCTGACCGTCGACGAAAGGATATCGCTTATCGTCGCCGTCGGAATGCTTTCGCTGTCGTTATTCACGATAAAAATAAGGAATTTCAACCTGCTATATCCGTTTTTCGCGTTTTGTCTGATGCTTTCGGCGTATGCGTTTCAAGGCGTTCAGGGCGCGCTCGTTACGGGGCTTTCGGTTGCTCTCGGTGCAAGTTTTCAAGGGGGCTCGGCGGGCGTCTTCGCCGTGATAATGATTACCGCAGGCGTTGCCGCCGCGTTCAAAAATCTGCCCGAGGCGGCGTGCGCGTTCGCACTGACCGTCGCGTTCACATTCTCGCTTTTCTTTCTCGACACGTTTTCGGGATACGGTTACGTCAACGCGATTTCGATATTCGTCGGCGCGTTTTCGTACGTACTTGTCCCAAGAAAATACAAAACTATGTTGTCGTCGTCGGGGATAAGTTACACGGCGGTCGGAAAATCCGTCGTCAACAAAAACCGTCGGGAAACGTCGATACGGCTGTATTCGCTTGCCGGTGTTTTTGAGGATATGAAAAATCTTTTGTCGGCGGAGTCGGGCGGGAAAACCGAAGTGTCCCCGGAAGCGGTCGCATACGACGTCGCGTCGAATTTTTGCGGAAGATGCGAGAACGCGAACAACTGTTTCCGCTCGCTCGGCGGAGATACCGGCGTAATACTTAACGGCGTTGTGGAAGCGTCGATGAAAAAGGGCAAAGCCACGATAATCGATATGCCGCCGTTTATTACAAGCAGGTGCAAAAAACTGAACGGACTTATCGGCGCGGTGAACGATCGACTTATTAAAATCGAGTGCGCGGGAGAACAGGCGGAAGAAGCCGACAAAAACCGCGCTCTCCTTGCCGCGGAAATGGGCGGCGTTGCGGAAGTCCTTGATAACCTTGGGGACGAGTTCAAGCGGCCGCTGTCTTTCGACGGGCGCAGGGAAAGAAGAATTTCCGACGAACTCACAAGGCGCGGCGTCGATTGCAAAGAAGTTCTGGTGTGCGGCGAGCAATCCGACGTTGACGTAACGCTTGTCGTCAAAAAGGAAGACGCCGACAAAAAAGCGATTGTCGAAGAAGTGTCGCGCATTATGAAAGTGCGCCTTAAAAAAACGCACGAAAGCGACGCGACCGACGGATACGCGGGGATAGTGTTGTCGCCCGCGCCGCGATACGATTTCGTTTACGGCAATGCGGGAAAAAGCCGCCGGGGCAACGACGTTTCGGGCGACGTGATTCTTGTCAGGCGCATGTCGAAAAACCGCGTTTTGTTTGCCGTCGGCGACGGCATGGGTAGCGGCAAAAATGCAAACGATTTGTCAGAAAGGGCAGTTAAGACAATCGAAAACTTCTTTGAAGCGGGGTTTTCGGAAGATGTCGTGATGGAAGTGTCCAACAAAATACTGACGCGGCACGCTACGGGCGACGGGTTCAGCGCGGTCGATATTATGGTGCTGAACCTTAACACGGGCGCGGTAAACTTCATTAAACTCGGCGCGACTTTCACGGTGATTAAAAGCGGTGACGAGCCGGAAATTATTGAAGGAAACGCGCTCCCGATGGGTGTGGTCGAAAACGTGCAGCCTTTCGTCACCCGTCGCGTATTGTCCGAAAACGACGTTGCGGTGTTGCTGTCCGACGGCGTTACCGACGTTACGACGGGCGGTGAAATCGCGGAAATTCTTGACGAAGAAAGGCGGATAAATCCCGAAGTGTTGTCGTCGAAAATACTCGATGCGGCCGTGAAAAACGGGGCAAGCGACGACGCGACGGTTTTGACGGTCAAAATCTTTTCGCGCATTTAATAATATATATTTAATAAAATTATTGTTTTTTAACGCGGATGATAGTATAATTTTATTCGTGAAAGAAAAGATTATCCAAAACGTTTCGGAGGCAGCGAAAAATCAAAGAATTGCCGTCGGAGTCAGCGGGGGAGTTGACTCGATGGTGCTTTTGCGCGCTCTTATTGAAGCGAAAAAAACGACGGATTTTTCATTTTTCATTGTTAATATCGAACACGGAATAAGGGGGCAGTCGTCCGAAAACGACAGCAGATTCGTGGCGGATTTCGCACGTTCGCACGGCATAGAGTGCCGCACGTTCAAGGTCGATTCATTGCGCCGCGCGAAAGAGTTTGGCGAGACGGAAGAAGAAGCCGCAAGGGTTTTAAGGTACGGCGTTTTCCAAAAACTGCTTATCGACGGCGATTGCGACAAGATATTTCTCGCTCATCACGAAAGCGATCAGGCGGAAACGGTATTGATGCGCATAATCCGCGGCACGGGCATAAAAGGGCTTTCGGGCATGCAAAAGGAAACGCGCGGATACGTCCGTCCGCTCCTTGACGTGTCGAAGGAAGAAATACTCGACTTCCAAAAAAAATACGACGTGCCGTACGTCGTGGACGAAACCAATTTCGAAAACGACAAAACCCGAAATTTAATACGCAATGAAATTATGCCGCTTCTGAACCGCGCCGGCGACGCGACGGGAAGCCTCAACAGACTTTCGCGCATTGCCGCCGACACGGAAGAGTTTTTAAGTACGCTCGATCTGCCGCTTGAAATCTCGAAGGATAGCGTCGGAATCGACGTGAAAAACCCGCCCGTTTTCCTTTTGAAGCGTGCGATAAGGAACGCGTTTTTGGCGCTCAATGTTGAAAAGGACGTGGAAGAAAAGCACGTCCTCATCATTCTCGATTTGCTGCAAAAAGAAAACGGCGCAAGCGTCGATATGCCTTACGGCGTCGTCGTCACAAAGGAATACGATAAGATCGTTTTTTCGAAATCCAAGCAGAAACAAGCCTTTACAACGCCGTTTGCGACAGGTAAAGTCGCATTTTTGGACAAAACCGTGATAATCGGCAAAACCGCGAAAAGTAAGGACGGCGTAAAAACGCTTACTTTCGACCTGTCGAAAATACCCGCGGGCGCGGTAATCCGCACGCGCGAAGACGGCGACGTTTTCACAAAGTTTTCAGGCGGCACGAAAAAACTCGGCGATTATTTCACCGACAAAAAAATCCCCAAAAGAGAAAGGGACGAAATACCCCTTGTCGCAATCGGCAAAGACGTACTTATCGTCGTCGGCACGGAGATTTCCGACAAGGTAAAAATCAACGAAATCACAAAACCCGAATATATTTTCGAAATTACATCGGAGGACAATTAAATGTACGGCAAAGAAATTGAAAAAGTTTTAATCACGAACGACGACGTCCGGAACAGACTGAAAGAAGTCGCGAAAAAAATCGGCGACGACTATAAGGGCAAAGACGTTCTGTTCATTTGCGTTTTACGCGGGGCGTTTATGTTTTTCGCTGACCTTGTCAGGGAAATCAGCGAATACGACGTCAACGCGCAGGTTGACTTCATCGCGGTTTCGAGTTACGGCGAAGGCACGGTCTCGACGGGCGAAGTCAAGTTTATCAAAGACTGCTCGACGCCGATTGCGGGCAAAAACGTAATCATCGTCGAAGATATCGTGGACACGGGCATCACTCTCAATTACCTTAAAAAGGTGTTTCTGAGCCGCGAGCCCGAATCGCTTAAAATCTGCACGCTTCTCGATAAACCCGCGCGCAGAAAGGTCGACCTTATTCCCGACTATAAACTTTTTGAAATTCCCAACGAATTCGTCATCGGATACGGGCTCGACTACAACGAAGACTACCGCGCGCTGAAAGACGTTTGCGTACTTGCGCCGTGGGTTTACGAAAACAAATAAAAAAATGGATATCAGACTTCCGAGAAAACTGAAAATTCTGTCGTATTATCTGCCGTCGCTTTACATCGTCGGCGGTTACGTCAGGAATTCTTTATTGGAACTTCCCGTGAGCGACGTCGACCTTGCGGCGGAATACACCGTGCAGGAGCTTGCGACCGCGCTTTCCAACACGGAATTTTTCTTAAAAGATTTCAACAAAAAACTGGGCACGGTCAAAATTCTGAGCCGCGAAGACAGGCGTTTTCAGGCGGAATACACGACTTTCCGCATTGACAGTTATCCCGTAAATTCGGGCGCGCACACGCCGTCGGACGTAATTTTCACGCGCGACATCGAAAAGGACACGCTGCGCCGCGATTTTACGGTAAACGCCATATATTACAGCATCGACACGGCGGAATACGTCGATTACACCGGCGGAATTCCCGATTTGTACAAGCACGTTTTAAGGACGACGCAATCGCCCGAAAAGGTTTTTTCCGAGGACGGTCTGCGTATTTTGCGTATGGTAAGAATCGCCGCGGAACTCGGCTTCGACATTGACGAAGAAACCCTTGACGGCGCAAAAAAATCAGTGCATCTTCTGAAAGATATTTCGGGCGAAAGAAAGCGCGAGGAATTTTTGAAGATTTTGCGCGCGGACAGAAAATACCCGTCGGACAGGACGAAAGACAGCGAAGTAAAAGCACTTCGCGTGCTTGACGAAATCGGCGCGCTTGAATACATTCTGCCCGGCATTTCCGCCGCAAAGGGTATGGAACAACGTCCCGACTTTCACGTTTACGACGTGTTCAACCATCTTATCGAGACGGTGCGTTATTGTCCGCCCGATTTACGTCTTGCGGGGCTTCTGCACGATGTCGGCAAACCGCTTTCGGTGCAAAAGTACGGCAATATGCACATGCACGCCAAAACGGGACAGGAAATCGCCAAAAAAATTCTCGGCCGCGACGGTCTGAAAATGTCGAACAGAGACGTGAACAAAATTCTGCGGCTTATCGACACGCACATGTACGACATCGACGGGCTGACAAGCGAGAAAAAAATCAGAATGTTCGTTGTCGATAACCTTGAAATTATCAACGATATAATCGCGCTGAAAAGGGCGGACGCAAAAGCGTCCCAAGGCGACGCGTCGGCAACGTCGGTGTCCGCCGAAAAAATCAATAAGGTTTATCGCGAGATGCTGACCGACGGCACTCCGCTTGCTTATTCCGATTTGAAAGTCGACGGCAACGACCTTGTCGGCACGAAAATTCCCGAGGACAAGCGCGCCTGGGCGATGCGTAAAATTCTGGAACACGCCGTCCTGCACGAAGACTGTCGCACGCGGGAATCGCAACTTCAATATTTAAGGGGATTAAACTATGGAAGCAATTAGTATAGTCGCACTCGTTCTGGGCGTCGTCGCCGTCGTGCTTCTTATTGCGGTGCTTGCGCTTACGGTTCGTGGCGGAAAGAAAAAGAACGATTCGTCCGTCGAAATCGGGCAGGCGACCGTCGACGTCATCAAGGGCGAAATCGCACGCGACGGACAAACCACCAGGGAAAACGTGCTGAGCGCGATGGGGCTTCAAAACACGTCCATTCAAAACGCGCTGAACGCAAACCAGACCGCCATTCTCGACACCGTACGAAAGGAAGAAGAGCGCACCGAAAGGTTGCAGACGAACGTTTACGAAGGCTTTGCGACACTCACGACGGAACTCAAAAACTCGCTGAAAGAACTTAACGAAAGCAACGAAAAGCAGCTTGACAAAATGCGCGCGACCGTCGACGAAAAACTGAACGAAAATCTGGAACAACGCTTTCAGAAATCTTTCCAGATTGTGTCCGATAGAATCGACGCAATCACGAAAGGCTTTGGCGAAATGCAAACCCTTACAAGCGGAATGTCCGACCTTAAAAGGGTTTTGTCCAACGTGAAAACGCGCGGCACCTGGGGCGAAATGGCGCTCGATAACCTGCTTTCGCAACTTCTGACGCCCGAGCAATACGACAAAAACGTCGCGCTTACCAAGTCGGAAAACGCCGACCGCGTGGACTTTGTCATCAATCTTCCCGGGAAAACCAGCGACAAAGTAATGCTGCCCATCGACGCGAAATTCCCGCTCGAAACCTATCAGCACGTTCTTGACGCGCAAAACGAAGTGCAGATTAAGGAAGCCAAACAGGCGCTTGCCGTCAGACTCCGCGCCGAAGCAATCAGCATAAAGAGCAAATATATCCGCGTGCCGAAAACCACCGATTTCGCGATACTGTATCTGCCCATCGAGGGGCTGTTTGCCGAAGCCATGCAAATCCGCGGGCTTTCCGACGAACTTCTGAACAATCAGCGCATAATTCTTGCGGGGCCTACGACGCTTGCCGCGCTTCTGAACAGCTTGCAAATGGGGTTCAGAACGGTGCAGATCGAAAAGCGTTCAAGCGAGATTTACAAACTTTTGGGCGCGTTCAAAAAGGACTTTGAAACCTTCTGTCAGATCCTTGAAAAAACGCAGAAAAAGCTGGGCGAAGTCACGACGGAAATCGAGCGCGCCGGCAAGCGCACCGAATATATCCAGAAACGACTTGACAAGGTTACCACCGACGACGAAGGCATCGCGGCGGAACTTTCCGAGGGGGAATTATGAAAGTAAATTTGCATACGCACAGCGTTAAAAGCGACGGTGTGTTCACGCCGGAAGAAGTCGTGAAAATCCAGCGCGACGACGGCATCGAAGCCATGTCGCTTACCGATCACGATAACGTTTCGGGTATTGACGAGGCAATCCGCGCCGGCGAAAAATACGGCTTGAAAGTGCTCCCCGGGATCGAACTTTCGTGTTACAGTGTTTGCGAAATCCATATTTTAGGATACAATTTTGACTACAAAAACCCCGATTTCGTGCAGGAGCTTGAAAACGTCAAGGATTTAAGACGTCAAAGAATAAATAAGACCGTCGAAAAACTGCACGCCCTTAACGTTCCTTTCGACGACAGCGCGCTCGACTTTGAAAACGCAAATCTCGGCCGCGTCCACGTCGCCAAAGAAATGGTAAAACAAGGGCTTGCAAAATCGGTGTCCGACGCCTTTTATCAATACTTGGGCTCTGGCAAAAAAGCGTATATTTCGGGCTACCGACTCCGCCCGATGGACGGCGTGAAACTCATCAAAAAATACGGCGGCGTTGCGGTTGTCGCGCACCCCGTGTATATCCCGAAAGACAAGTTGGAACTTCTTGTCGCGGGGCTGGTGCCGTACGGCCTTGACGGGCTTGAATGTTATTACTCCACCTTCAACGAAACGGACACGAAAAGGTTTTTGAGCCTTGCCGCAAAGTACAATCTCATCACGACCGCAGGCACGGATTTGCACGACGCGAACCTTTACGTATCGCCGACGTACGATTGTACTAGGGTTGACATGCGCTCTCTCAAAAAACTCGGTCTGTAAAACGGCGACAATTCGCGCCTTTTCGGCGTTTTGACGGAACCCTGCTCAGTTACGTACGACAAAGTACGCGCCTTCGCACGAACCCGTCAAGAACCCCGAAAATCCATCAAATTCTCGCCGTTTTAGGGGCGTTAGTATTTTACGTACGAAGTACTTATGTCATTGCCACGCTACGCTCGCAATGACATAAAAATAGAGAGTTATCGTTTTACGATAATGCGATTGCAAAAATATTCCGAAAAAACCTTATCCGAAAGTAAAAACTTAATATATACACATAATAGCGGTATGGCAAAGGTAAGAATTATTTTGGTCGTACTGCTTTTTTTATGCGCGGTAAGCGTTGCGGCAAAGCCGAAAACGCAGATGCGGGTTATCGTCGTGGACGGGGCGGAGATATGTTTTGACGAGACCTTTTCAGCCGACGGCGAAGGTATTCCGCCGTTAAAGCGGCTGTTCGGGTTCAACGTTGAAAAGCGACTGACGGGACTTTTAAGGCAAGGTTATTCCGAAAAGGACGCGCTTTTGAAAACCTTTCCGTCGCTTCTTCGCTCGCTTGAAAATCTGGCGAACGAAAAATACGTGCCGCCCGAAAACGCCCGCGTAACGTTCAACCCGGACGGTGAAAAAACGTTTGAATACGTCCTCGAAGTGACGGGGCGCAAGGCGAATTTCGATAAACTTATCAAAGACGTCGTGAAAAACGTAATCGGCGCGCAAAGCGTAGTAAGCGTTTCGTACGACGCGCTGTATCCCGAAATCACCGAAAAAGATTTGCGTGAAAACACGCTTCTTCGCGGGAAATTTTCGACGGCGTTCAAAAGAAGCTCGGACGCAAGAAAGTCGAACGTCGGGCTTGCCGCGAAAAAACTTAACGGTGCGACGGTAAACCCCGGCGAAGTTTTTTCGTTCAACGAAAGAATCGGGGCAAGGACTCCCGAAAACGGATTTCTGGAAGCGCCGGTCATTATGGACGGCAAATTTCAGGGCGGCGTCGGCGGGGGCGTATGTCAGGTTTCGACGACTTTATACAACGCCGTGCTGTATGCGGATCTGACGATAATCGGCGTATCGCGCCACTCGCTCCCCGTAAAATACGTGCCGGCAAGTTTCGACGCGATGGTGTCGTCGATGACCGACTTTAAGTTTGCAAACGACGGAAGGTATCCGATATACGTTAAATCGTACGTTAAAGACGACGAATTGTACGTTGAAATATACGGAAGTCCGTTAAACTATGAAGTGCGGCTTGTGTCGGAAATCACGGGAAGCGCGCCGCGGGACGTGAAATACATTGACGACGACACGATGAACGTCGGCGAGGAACTTGTGCTTGCCGAGGGGGCGGACGGCGTGATAAGCCGCGGAATAATGGAAAAATATATGAACGGCGAATGTGTGTTCCGCAGGGAAATCCGGAAAGACTTTTATAAATCGCAACAAAAAGTCGTGGCGCGCGGCACCAAAAAAGCGGCGGACGATAACAATAAAGAAAATCAACTTGCGGGGATAATTTGACTTTACTCTCATTATCATATATAATACTAATGCAGTAAAATATCAATAGGGGCAAGTTATCCACAAAGTTATCCACATCGGGTGATTTTATTGTTGACAACTTGATTAAAAATCGCAAAAAGGCTATGGATTACAGAGATATCTACAAAAACTGGCTTGCATCGGGCGCATTGACATCCGACGAAAAGGCGGAATTATTGGCGATTTCCGATGACTTAAACGCACAAAAAGACCGTTTCGGGGCGGAACTCGAATTCGGAACGGCGGGTATGCGCGGCGTTCTCGGCGCAGGCATTAACAGAATGAATGCGTACACGGTTGCCCGTGCAACGAAGGGACTTGCAAGGTATATTATAGGCAGGGGCGAAGACGCGATGCGTCGCGGCGTCGTGGTGTCCTATGACACAAGGCGTTTTTCGACGGAGTTTGCGATTGTTTCGGCGGAAGTCCTGAATTCTTTCGGCATACGCGTATATCTTTTTGAAAACGTACGCCCCGTGCCCGTTTGCAGTTTTGCAATCCGCAATCTGAACGCGGTTGCGGGCATTATGATTACCGCGTCGCACAACCCCAAAATTTACAACGGATACAAGGTTTACGGCGAAGACGGCGCGCAGATGTCGCCCGAAGACACGGCTGTCGTCGTGAAGTTTATCGAAGAAGAAAAGGATTATTTCGCGCCGTATAAAAAAATCGGCATTACCGAAAGCGACATAAGAAACGCCGACGGCAAAACGTACGAAAATATCACCGTCATCGGGAAATCCCTGGACGAGCGTTATTTTGCGGCAATCGAAAAACTTATGTTGTCCGAAGACGCCGTAAGAGCGCAGCGCGACAAAATGAAAATCGTATATACCCCCATTCACGGCAGCGGCTATATGCCCGTCACGACAATGCTTGAAAGAATGGGTATGCCGGTCGTTACCGTGTCGGAGCAGGTCAACCCCGATCCCGACTTTTCGACGGTACGTGTGCCGAATCCCGAGGAAGCCGACGCCCTGTCGATGGCTGTCGCGCTTGCGAAAAAGGTCAACGCCGCCGTTGTTATCGGCACCGATCCCGACTGCGACAGAATGGGCGTTGCGGTACGAAACGACAAGGGCGAGTTCGTCCTCCTGAACGGAAACCAGACGGGCGTTCTTATTATGGATTATATATTAAGGCGCAACCGCGACAAAGGAACGCTTCCGAAAAACGCCGCAGTCGTCAAAACCATCGTTACGACAAGGCTTGCAAACGTCGTCGCAAAAGATTACGGCGCGACCGTGTTCGACGTGTTGACGGGGTTCAAGTTCATCGGCGAAAAAATCAAAGAGTGGGAACAGACTCACGAATATACCTTTATGTTCGGCTTTGAGGAAAGTTACGGCTGTTTGTCGGGCACGCACGCCCGCGATAAAGACGCCGTCGTCGCCTCGATGCTCTTTGCGGAGCTTGCCTGCTTTGAAGAAAACGAAGGTTCGAGCGTTTACGACAGGCTGCAAAAGATTTATAAGGAATACGGATATTTCCTTGAAAGGGCATTCTCGTTCGGCTTCACCGGCATCGACGCCATGGACAAAATGAACAAGATTATGAACGATATCCGCACAAGCGATATTTCGTCGGTTCAGGGCAAAAAAGTTCTTGCGCTCAGCGATTACCTTACGGGCGTTACGACGAAATGCGACGGCACAAAGGAAAAAATCACTTTGCCGAAGTCCAACGTCCTGCTTTACACGCTTGAAAACGACTGCTGGATGTGCGTCCGCCCGAGCGGTACGGAGCCGAAACTCAAAATCTATCTTGCCACGAAAGAAGATTCCTTCGATTCGGCGGAAAAAGACTTTGCCGCGATGAAAGACGAAGTGGTAAAAAAATTCAATTTGTAAAACAATTAACACTTATATAAAAAGGGAGTAAACGTTATGAAAAAGTCAATATTTAAGATTACGGCATTTTCGATTATCGCAGTGCTTGTCGTCGCTCTTTCGGTAACGGCGTTTGCATTGACTGCGCCCGGCGGGAACGTCACAACGACAGGCGACAGCGTTTCGTATGCGAAAACCAACAACGATAATCCGTACATAGTTTACAACACGACGGGGCTTTTGCGTTCGGCTCACCGCGCAGGCGGCGTACAGGATCCCGAAAACACGATGAAGGCAATCAAAACCTGTCTGAACAGTATGAACGAAGGTTACGACGTCGATATTCTGGAATTCGACCTTCACCTGACGAAAGATAACGAGCTTATCCTTCTTCACGACGAGAATTTCGACCGCACCACAAACAGCGTCGAAGTCTGGGGCAGAGAAGGCGTGTTGCCGCGCGACAAAGACCTTGCAGAAATCAAAGAGCTGAACTTCGGATACTGGTTCCCGTACGAAAGGGGCAGCGTCCAGGTTGAAGATAAGCGTGTTTACAAGAACCTGAACGATTTGCCGGACGGCGTCGACGCAAACGATTTACGCGTCGTTACGCTGGAAGAAGTTATTGTCGCGGCGGAAAATGCGGGCAAACAATATCGCTATATCATCGAAATCAAGGACAAGGGCTCGGTCGGCAAATACGCGGCGCAACAACTTTGCGCGCTTATGGAAAAGTATAATATGTTCGACAAAGTCGTTGTCGGCACGTTCAACGGCGATATCAGCGATTACTTCGATTATCTCAACGCCAACGTGTACAACGGCAAAATCAACCGCTCCGCAGGTATCCTCGAAGTTCTGAAAATCTTTTTGAGTTACCTTATGAACCGCGACCTCGGCACGGTGAAATACAACGTTTTGCAAATTCCTTATATGAATTGGTTCCCGTTCCTTGGCAGCAAGTCGTTCATCGATTACGCGCACAAGTACGGCATCGCCTGCCAGTTCTGGACAATCAACGAGGCAAGCCAGATGGAAACGCTCATTAAAAACGGCGCGGATTGCATTATGTCCGACAACCCGAAACTTCTGTATGAGGTCGCAAACCGCGTGAAATACGGAAATATGGTGCAGCCTGCCGAACCTCAACCGCAACAATAATCTTAAATATCTTATAAAGCCCACGGCACGCCGTGGGTTTTTCATTGCAAAAATATAAAGTTTTATGTTTGACTTAATAAAATATCTATAATATATTGAATATAGGCTTTTTAAGTCTTTGGCTGAAATGCCATGACATGATGCGCGGAATTTATCTTCCGCGTTTTTTATTTATCTTGACAAGAATGCGGAATTCATATATACTTTGACTTGCTTAGAAATAAGCGGACTGGCAGAAATGCCGATAACAGGATGGACGAGCGGGCGACCGCTCGTCTTTTTGTTTAAGTATTTTTTTGTTTGATAGTATTTAAGAAAGAAATCAGCATACGTCGAAGCGCTCCGCCGGAATTATGAAGAGATAAGAATCTTTCTTCCTCAACGTAGCCCGTTTCAAACAACAGTTCCAACCAATATTCGGACTCATAGCATTCTTTCAAAGCGATTTCAAGCTTTGAGATAAAATCATTTGTGCTTTGTGCATATTGCGCTTCATATATATTTGCGCCCACCGATGTTGCGGCGCGTAACAATTGATTTGTTAAAACAGAGTCTTTTTTTGTTTCTTTGATATCACGACACAATATTATAATTTGTTTTGCAAAATTTTTTGAGCTGTCTCTTAAAGTGCTTTTCGTCATTTTTATCCCCCAAATATAGTATAAGAAGAGCATGCGACATTGTAAAGTGATATTGCAAGATTAACTTGCAGTGATATTTTACTTCGTAAAGTTATATTGCAAGGCAAGCTTGCAGTGATATTATATTCGTCCACAACTTGTCCGAAGGGCAAATATCACGCGCGAAGCGCATATAACCACGAAGTGATATAACTCGTCGTTAGACGAATATAACTGAAAAGCTCCAACTTGCAAAACAAGCTGGAGCTTTTCTGGTCGGAGTGACGGGATTTGAACCCATGGCCTCATGGTCCCGAACCATGCGCGCTACCATCTGCGCTACACCCCGGTAATACGGCGGTTTTTGCCGTACTGCTATATTATATAATATTTTTTGAAATTTGCAACTGTTTTTTCACACATACATTATCGACAATGCGATTAAAGCCTGTCCTGCGAAATAGGTCGCGAGTTCCAGAACGGACAAAGTGCGGTTTGCGCGCCACTCTTTGAAGTACACGAACGACAGACACGTGTCGCTGAACAGCAGGAAAAGCGCACCGATCATCGCAAGTATCCCGCCGACGGTCTTTTGCACCGCGTACAGATAACATGCGGACACCGCCGTAAACGTTACCGTAAAGGAGTAAAGAGTGATAAGTATGCGCATCCACAGCGGAATTTCAAACTTAAAGACGTACGAGCCGCCAAACGTCAGTATTGCCGCGACCGCCGCTACGATTGCCGTCACGAAATAAAAACCGCTTGTCAGGTTGAACGCCGTTGAAAAGGCGATGTGACCGAGAAGGAACGCGAATAAACCGATGGGGATAAGGCGTTTTCTGTACGTCGGAGTAAGTTCCTTAACGCCAAGGAAAGCGTCGCCGGCATGGCACAAGATAAGCCCGAGAAACAGCGGAACGAAGTAGTTCATGTTGCAGGCGGGGTTTTTTGCGAATGCGGTAATTCCGATTATCAGAAAGGACAGCGACGCGATATATTTTGCGACGAGCCCCCAGAAGTTTTTATTGAGCGACCGGAAGCCGAGGCAGAAAGTCGCCGCGATTATGCAGATTCCGAAAAAGAGATATACCATTTCCTGTTATGCGTTTGCGAAACGCGCTTTCATACGCAACTCGTGGTTTAAGATGCGTTTTCTGATGCGTAAACTCTTGGGAGTGACTTCCAACAACTCATCGTCGGCGATGAATTCAAGACATTCTTCAAGGGAAAGTTTTTTGACGGGGATAAGGCGCAACGCGTCGTCGCTGCCGGACGCGCGGGTGTTCGTCAGATGTTTTTTCTTGCAGACGTTGACGGTAATATCGCCGAGCGTCGGGGGATAGCCGATGACCTCGCCTTCGTACACTTGTTCGCCTGCGGAGACGAAAAGGATGCCCCTTTCCTGCGCGTTGAACAAACCGTAAGTAACCGCCTCGCCCGTTTCAAAAGCGATAAGGCTTCCCGTTTTACGGCGGGGGAAGTCACCCTTATACGGCTGATATTCAAGGAATATGCTGCTCATTACGCCTTCGCCGCGGGTAAGCGTCAGAAGTTCGCTCTTAAAGCCGAAAAGTCCGCGCGACGGAATATCGAATTCAAGGCGCATTCTGTCGCCGATTGCCTGCATGTGTACGAGATCGCCGCGACGTGCGCCGACCGCGCCCATGACCGAGCCGTTGCAGTCGCCGGGGACGTCGATGACAAGCCTGTCGATAGGTTCAAGCAGGGTGTCGCCTTCCTTTTTGAAAAGGACTTTGGGCGTGGATACCGCAAACTCATAGCCTTCGCGGCGCATTGTTTCGATAAGAATGGAAAGGTGCATTTCGCCGCGTCCTGACACTTTGAAACTGTCGGTGCTGTCGGTGTCTTCGACGCGCAGGGAAACGTCTTTCAGAAGTTCGGAATAAAGCCTTTCTCTCAGGCGTTGGCTGGTGACGAATTTACCTTCCTTGCCGGCAAAGGGGCTGTCGTTTACAGAGAAAGTCATTTGCACGGTGGGGTCGGTGATTTTGACGAACTCGCACGGTTCGGAGTTTTCGGGGCTTGACACGGTGTTGCCGATGTTGATGTTTTCGATGCCCGAAACGCATACGATATCGCCGACCGCAGCCGATTCGCAGGGAACGCGCTTTAATCCTTCGATCTGATAAAGGTTGGCGATTTTGCTCTTATAAGGTTGAATGCGGTTGTGCCAGTCGCTGACGACGACGTCGGAGTTTGTCCTTATGACGCCTTGTTCGACGCGGCCGATACCGATACGACCGACGTAGTTGTTGTAGTCGATTGCGGAAATCAGCAGTTTTGCAGGTTTTTGGTCGTCGCCTTCGGGGCAGGGAATATGGCTCAGAATCGTTTCAAAAAGCGGGATAAGGTTTTCGCCTTCCGCGCCTTCGGTAAGGGTGCTTGTGCCTTTTCTGCCGCTGCAATAGACGATGGGGCTGTCCAACTGTTCGTCGGTGGCGTCAAGGTCAATCAAAAGTCCCAGAACTTCTTCCACGACCTCGTGAATACGCGCGTCGGGACGGTCGATTTTGTTTATGCAGATGATTATTTTAAGCCCGAGCGATAAAGCCTTTGACAAAACGAATCTTGTCTGGGGCATCGGTCCTTCGACGGCGTCGACAAGCAAAAGCACGCCGCTGACCATTTTCAGGACGCGTTCAACCTCACCGCCGAAGTCCGCGTGTCCCGGGGTGTCGATGATGTTGATTTTCACGCCGTTGTAATGGATTGCGGTGTTTTTCGCAAGGATGGTGATGCCGCGTTCGCGTTCAAGGGCGTTGCTGTCCATAACGCGATCTTCAACCTGCTGATTCTCGCGGAAGGTGCCGCCTTGTTTAAGCATTTCGTCAACCAGCGTGGTTTTGCCGTGGTCGACGTGGGCGATAATTGCAACGTTTCTTAAATCTGTTCTTTTCATATTATTATCTCTCGTTTGATTTTTGTATTATATACATATCTTAAAATAATAGCAAGGATATTAACCGCCCGACGCGAATTTTTTTCAAAAAATTAAGTTTTCGGCAAAAGAAAAGGGACGGAAAAACCCGTCCCCGGAATGGATATTCGTTTGTCAGCCGTCGATTTCGTCGGCGTTTGTTTTCATATCGCCCATCCACTTTCTGAAAAAGTTTTTGACTCTGAACGCGACGCACCAGTCGCCCAGCATCGATATGCCGTGTGCAAGCAGGAACACGCCCAGAAGTACCGTGAGATATATCGCGCCGCCGACGGGATTGAAGAACGCCAGCATACCGAAAACGATTTCGAATATCGAAGTTATCAGAAGTACCCACCAGTACGGCAGTCTGAGTCTGCCCGCGGCAATCGCCATCGACAATTCCGAAATGCCTTCGTAAATAAACCACATTGCGAAAATGAAGGGCAGGAATCCTGCGACGACGTTTTCGTTTGAAAGCATTATTATGCCGAGAATCGTCGTGATTATGCCGTCCGCAAGAAACGCTCCGCCGCCGAAAAGCCCGACCGTCGTGAAGAACATTGCGATTTCCACAACGCCGATTACGAGTACGATCGCGCCGATTACGTATGCGAGCGTCGTAAGCGTGGTGTCAATGGGAAGTGCAAAGCACACGATACCCGCGGCAATCATCAGAATACTTGCTAAAAACCATAAAATTGAAGTTGATTTTTTCATATCGTTCACCTCTTTACGCCTGCATTATACAACCGATAATTAGCAGTGTCAATAGCCGAGTGCTAATTTTTTTCGCAATTATTAAAATTGATTTTTCCTGATAATAAATCTATCAATTTGATTTAATTTCCGTCGTTTAATTTCAGCATGAACGCGCCTTGCTTTGCGTGGCACAGCGGACATTCTTTCGGGGCGGATTCGGCGGTTGTTTCATAGCCGCAGCCCGAGCATTTCCATTTTACCGCATTCGGGCGTTTATAAAGGGCGGAATCTTTCAGCTGCTCGTGCAGGTCGAGAAAGAGTTTTTCGTGGCAGGTTTCAACCTGAATAAGGTTTTCAAAAAGCCCCGCGATATCCTTGAATCCTTCCTTTTTCGCGGTTTCCATAAATTCGGGATAGATTCTTTCCGCCTCGTTTTTTTCGTCTTCCGCGGCAAATGCAAGGTTGTCAAGGAGATTCCATTTTTGTTTGAAAGGGAAGCCCGCGGAAATATCGATGTTTTTGATGACGTTTTCGTCGGCGGTTTGCAGGAAGGAATAAAGCATGCGAGCATGATTGAATTCTTCGTAAACCACTTTGTCGATGATTTCGGACAACGCGACGTAGCCTTCGTTTCTCGCGCCGTATTCGATGAACATATATCTGACGTGAGCCTGACATTCGCCGGCAAACGCCCGCGCCAGATTTTCGTAAGTTTTGCTGTTTTTCAGATTTTTCATAAATACCTCCGAAAAAAGTATCCGCAAATTTACAAAAAATATACGGTCTTGCTTTCAAAGTATCAAAAGATGTGTTATACTAATCGCCGTTATGAGATATTTGTTTTTCGACATAGAGTGCAGCGAAGGTAAAAGTATGTGCAGTTTCGGTTACGTTCTGACCGACGAAAAATTCCGCATACTCGAAAAGGACGATATTCTGATGAACCCCGAGGCGATTTTCCATACGGGCGCCTGGGGCAAGAAAAACAGGGAAGCGTACCCCGGCATCGAAATGGCGTACCCGAAAGAAGTTTTTCTGAAAAGCCCGACTTTCCCCGCGCTGTACGAAAAAATCAAATCGCTTATCGAATATAAGGATCAGACCGTCATCGGGTTTTCGCACAAAAACGACACCGTGTTTCTGGACAACGCCTGCAAGCGTTACAACCTGCCGTCAATAGATTACGACTTCGTGGACGTGCAGACAATTCATAAGGATTACAATAATCTCATAAACCCGTTCAGCACCGAAAAACTTGTGGAAGAACTGAACCTCGACGTCAACAAATACGTCCCGCATAAGAGCGACGACGACGCCGAAGTGTCGATGCTCGTCACCAAAAACTTTTGCGAAAAGCTGGGGCTGTCGCTTAATAAACTTATCGCGCAGTATCCGAACTGTATGGGCGTTCACAAGGCGTATAACACGGTTTATCTTTACAAAACGCGCGCAGAAAGCCTTATTTGTGCAATAAACCGCAACAGTACGTCGGGAAGCAATTTAATGCGCGGCAGTAATTTCAACAAATACAAACATTTTCTGGAAGACTTTATCGCGGATTCTTCGGTTGAAAAATCGTTGTTCGGAAAACACGTCGCGGTGTCCAGAAATTACTTTGACAATCACTTCCGCGAGATGTTGCTCATCGTCGAAAAAGTCCGGGACAGGGGCGGCGTTATGGAATCGCACGTCGGCCGCGCCGATATATTTGCGGGCAATCCCTCAAAAGAAGAAGAAAGGGCGATTGAGTCCGCAGTCCGCCGCGGGAAAAACGTCCTTACCCTCACCGAGGACGACCTTTTCAAAATGCTTTCGATTGATAAAATATAATTGTTTTTTCAACCTTTATCACATATTGAGCATTTTTTTGCGAAATGCTTTTGACAAATGCGAACTCGTATGCTATTATAATTAAGCATCTTTTGTGACGCGTTTTCGGTTTAAGGAGAAATACCCAAGAGGCCGAAGGGGCTCCCCTGCTAAGGGAGTAGTACGTGAGAAGCGTAGCCAGGGTTCAAATCCCTGTTTCTCCGCCATAGGACAAAACCGCCCGTTTTGGGCGGTTTTTCCTTGTTTTATGGTAATTTTTTGCACTATATGGCACAACGTTTCATAAAATGTGTGCCATAATTTGTGCCATATTTTTATTGTTTCTCGTTGGAAAATGCGAAATTATTTCCGAGGTTTTTCATAATTTGCTCTTTGTCGGTTTCCCAGAAGTGGCTGTATGTTTTTGAGACTTGTTCGTTTGTGTCTCCGATGATACTTGCCACGGTTGGAATTGTTGCGCCGTAATGAATGAGCATAGAAACGAACGAATGACGGAAGTCGTGTATGCGGATTTTCTTAACGCCAGAAATCTGGCAGTATTTTATTAGCGCGCGCTGGTATGCGTTCTCGGGCAGAGGGCGAGAGCCTAAAAACAGGAAATCCCCGGGGATATTATTTTCCCGCTTAAACCGAAGAAAATCGTCAAGGGCAACGCGCGCCGGGTTAGGAACTGCAAACGTACGTGTCTTTTTGTTTTTTGTGGACTTGACCTTCCAGAGCGATCCGTCCGTTGTTTTGCGAATGATGGTTTTCCGAACGACAAGAGTATTACTTTTAAGACAATGTGTTTTAATATTAATGTAGAATATGCACCTCAAGAAAGTGATGGAAAACCTGTTTTTTTGCAGGAATTGTTTTATTTGTCCAAATCGGAAAGTTTTGATGCGGTTGAAGTATATTTAACTTCTCATAATGCAGCTTATATAAAAAACGGTAAGAAAGCTACAATAGGCACTCATATTTCCGGATGGGTTTCTCTGAAAAAATATGGTAATGGTGGCGGTTATCTTGAGGATCAACATCTTTTAAGTGTTAAAGATTAAAAAAACATTTACCTAAAAGCCGGGTTTAACTATTGATTTGTGCACTTAAAAGTGCTATAATATGTTAAAAGATGCAAGTTTTGCAAAAGGAGTGGCGCTATATGACATTCAAAGATATGGTTTTATATGTGAGAGCAAAGTTGAATTTATCTCAAACCGAACTTGCGGAAAAACTAAGAGTATCGTTTACTACTGTGTCCAGATGGGAAAACGGGAAAGTTGAGCCGACCAAAAAGGCGCATTTGGTTTTTGAGCAGTTTTGTGCGGAAAATAGCATCGTTTTTGAGGAGAAATTCAATGGTTAAAGCTGTAAAAAAAGAAAAAGAAGTTACGCTGGAACAGGTATTATGGAATTGTCGAGTTGCTCTGCGTGGCTTTGGTAGTTTTGAAAAGAATAGGGATTCCGTTATCGGTTTGGCATTTCTTAAATTTGCCGGGGATAAGTTTGAAAAACGTCGTAAAGAAATAATTGCAGAATACGGAGATATTCCCGTATTTTTGGAAAAACCTGCATTTTATAACTCACAAAACGTTTACTATCTTCCTGAACATTGCAGATGGTCTTTTATCGTAAAAAATGCCGGAGATAACGATATCGCGGTAAAACTTGATACGGCGATGAAAGATATCGAGGATGCGAATCCTCCGCTTAAAGGCACTCTCCCACAAAATAACTACGCTTCTTTGGGCGCGGATAAGAATGCAATAAAATCGCTGATTGACGATATAAACAAGTTGGACGAAAGCCGTTTTCACGAAGAAGACTTGATAGGGCGTGTTTACGAATACTTTTTGCAAAACTTCGCGGCATCGGCATCAAAGGAAGATGGCGAATTTTACACGCCTGCGTGCTGCGTAAAATTGATCTCGGAGCTAATTGAACCTTATGACGGAATCGTTTACGACCCTTGTTGTGGTTCCGGCGGCATGTTTGTTCAATCAATGAAATTCGTTGACCAGCATAAAGGCAATCGCAAAAAAGTGTCCGTTGTCGGGCAAGAATCTAATCCTGATACCTGGCGTCTTGCAAAAATGAACCTGGCTATTCGCGGAATCTCGTGCGACTTGGGCGAAAAGAATGCTTCGACGTTCACCGATGACCAACATAAGGACACTATCGTTCAATACATAATGGCAAACCCGCCGTTTAACCTTAAAAATTGGCGTGGGGAAGACGAGCTTGTAAACGATCCTCGCTTCAAACCATATAAACCGGCAATGCCGCCCGTTGCAAATGCAAACTATGCTTGGATTTTGCATATGCTTTCTAAACTTGATGTTGAAAGAGGTATAGCAGGATTTTTGCTTGCTAACGGAGCATTGAATGCCGGTTCAGGCGGCGATGACGAAGATGACGCAGGTGGAGCGGCTCAATATCAAATACGCAAAAAACTACTTGAAAACGATAAAATCGAAGCAATTATCGTTTTGCCGAGAGATATGTTCTACACTACGGATATTTCCGTTACGCTGTGGATAATGAACAACAACAAAAAAGCTCGTATGCTCAACGGCAGACAGCTTCGCGACAGGACGGGTGAAGTCCTTTTTGTAGACCTTCGCCGTTGGGATGAAAATACGGAAGAATACGTTATCGACAAGGGTAAAAAGAAAAAGAAAACCGTGCTTACGGATAGCCAGATCGCGGCAGTTAAAAAGATATACAACGATTGGCAATCGGTTGAAACGGTTGATTCTTCAACATACGCCGTACCTGAGTTGTATCGTTCGGTGAAAATAGACGAAATCGGTAAAAAGAATTACTGCCTTGCTCCGAGTAAATATATTGAATTTATCGACCACGATTTGGATATAGATTTTAATTCCGAAATGGCGCGTATTCAATCGGAAATGAAAAATTTAATGGAGCAAGAACAACAATCGCAAAAAATGCTTGTTGATGCTTTTGAGGGAATAGGCTATGGCATTAAAAAAAGTTAAGTTATGCGATTTGATAAATGTTGTTGATGAGCGTAACAACATTGGAAGTAGAGATTTTTATGGTATAAACATAAATAAAGAATTTATGCCTACAGTTGCCGATACGACAGGTCTTGATGAAACGAAATATAAGGTTGTGCGTAAAAATCGTTTTGTATATAGCGGAATGCAAACTGGTAGGGATGAATGCATCAGGATAAGTATGTATTTGCAAGATAAGCCTATTATTGTTTCGCCTGCTTACACAACATTTGAAGTCACAGCACAAGATATTGTGTTACCGGAATACTTTTTTATGTTGTTTTTATCCAAAGAAAAAGATCGGTTGGGTTGGTTTTATAGCGATAGTAGTATTCGTTCAAATTTGGATTGGGATAGATTTTGTGAAATGGAATTGTCTCTCCCGCCGATTGACGTGCAAAAAAAGTATGTAGATATTTACCTCGCAATGCTTGCAAATCAACGTGCATACGAGCAAGGTCTCGGCGATTTAAAACTCGTCTGCGATGCGTATATCGAAGATTTGCGTCGTAAAATGCCCAGCGAGGAAATTGGACCCTATATCCAGCAAGTGAGTGAAAAAAACGTATTGGGGTCTGTTGCTGATAATAAAGCTGTTTCAGTTGAAAAAGTTTTTGTTTCCTCGCATGCCGAATTGGAAGGTGTTAATATAAAGAATTACTTGATTGTAAAGAACATGGAGTTTGCTTACAATACGGTTACGACACGAAATGCGGATAAAATATCTATTGCTATAAATCACGACAGCACTTGTCTTGTTTCTCCGATTTATACTGTATTTAAGACAAATTCAGAAAAATTGTTACCAGAATATTTAATGTTATGGTTTAAGAGAACTGAATTTGATAGATATTCTCGTTACAATTCCTGGGGGTCGGCAAGAGAAATGTTTACATACGATGATATGAAAAAAGTGAGAATACCTGTACCGAATATACTTATTCAAAAATCAATTGCAGAAATATATAGTGTATTTATGGATAGAAGAAAAATAAATGAAAAGTTAAAAGCACAAATCAAGGATATTTGTCCCATATTGGTTAAGGGGGCCATAAGCGAAGGAATATAAATTATGACAATAGAAGAGCTTGGTGCGTATATAAAAGATTATACAAAAAACGACAAAACTAATCGAGCGGTAATGTTAACCGCACCTTGGGGCAGCGGCAAAACTTATTATATAAAAAACGAGTTGGTTCCATCTTTAAAAAGAGATGGGATTGGCACGATTCTCGTTTCCTTATATGGAATTGAGAGCCTGGCGGAACTTAGTAAAAACTTATATATTGAAGCTAGGGCAAAATGGATAAATAAAAAATCCGAAAAAAGAGAAATTGGAAAAATTATCGCAAAAACTATTGTTAAAAATGTCGTTGGCCATTACGGAATTGACTTATCTGTTGATGAAAAAGATATGCAAAAGTTATATGAGTCCGTCAATCTAAGCAAAAGGCTCATTATTCTTGACGATTTAGAACGATGCAGAATCGATATAGTTGATGTTCTTGGGTTTGTAAATGATTTGTGCGAGCAAGACGGTGCAAAAGTCCTTTTTGTTGCAAACGAAAATGCTATTAAAACTTACGAAAAGAAAGAAACTACATCGCAAGATGGCAAAAAATCAACAGATTTGGTTATGACTACAGAATGTGAACGATACATTCGCATTAAGGAAAAAACCATTGGAGATACGATTACCTTTTTTGAGAACAAAAAGAACGTTATAAAAGGGATTTTGGAAAACTATGACAACAAGTATTTTAAGTGGTTTTTGAAAGAAACCGCTGATTCTTCATATAACATAGTTGCAAAAATTTCCGATATTATGGATATGAATAAGAGCAATAATTATCGTTCGTTGCTTTATGCATGTCAAAAAACCGACGATATTATTAGGAAGATAAGTAAGTCCGACTATAATTTTGATAACGATTTTATTGAAAACTTATTCCTAGGAAGTGTGGCATATTTAACCAAAGACACAGTTGGTGTCGTATGGGAAGAAGATGACAATACTTCAGCGAGCCTTGGTTTAGTGGCATATCCTTTATATCGTGTGATGTATGATTTCGTAAACTTCCAGTTTTTTAATGAGCATAGTCTAAAAGCCATGCAAGAGCTTTTTTTAAGAGCCAAAATGGTTTCTGAATTGGATGAATATCTTCAAAAAATATATTCATGTGATACGTGTGCTGAGGTTGAAATAATTGAGGCAATAGATAAATTGGAAGAAGGATTGGAAAAAAATATTCTACCGGATTCTGATTTTATTAAGCTTGCGAACTATTTGATTTTTGCAAAAGGCATTATAGGCTGTGAGAAAAAAATAGATAATTGTTTAAACCTGATGCTTAGCAATGCCAGAACATTAACGGAAAAGGGAAATAAAATAGCCACAGAATCGTTCTCAGGTATCCAACTTGAGACAAAAGAAGAATGGAATGCTTTTGACCAATTCAAGCAAGAAATAAAGAATATATCCAATAAAAGATATGAAGTAGACAAAAACGACTATTCGGCAGCAGGTTTATCTGCCTTTTACGATAAAATAATAAAAGAACGGGCAAGTTTTATCAATTATGGTGGTTTTGCAAAACATTTGGATATACCTATGCTTTTGGAACAAATAAAAAATAGCACCGCTGAGGAAATTCAGAAAATTCGCGGATTGTTTCTGTCTGTTTATCAAGAGTTTTCAAATATTAACGAGTACTACAAAGGCGATCTTGACAACCTACGCGCTTTATATGACGGTATTGATAAAATCAACGAAAATTCAGGAACGTTGGACAAAGTTCAGAAAAAACAACTGCAGTGGTTTTCTTTGAACCTAGATGATGTAATTAAGAGGTTGGAGCAATAATTAAAAGTTCGTATATGAAGTCTAAATAAAACAAGGAGAATAGCCGTGGATTACATATTTGAAAAAGGAAAATTCAAAGAGTCGGAACTTGAATCTGCTATAATCAGCCTTTTCGATCAATACGAATACTACAACTATGTATCGGGAGAAACAATCGAACGCAAATTCAAAGACGTATTGATTTATTCCGATTTAAGGGCATACCTGTCAAAGAAATATTCGTGCTTAACTCAAAATGAAATAAGCCGCGCCATTGCTCTTTTGGATAATATTCCTTCTGTTCCGCTTTACGAAGGATCAAGGGCAACGTATCGTATGTTGTCGGAAGGGTTTGATCTTTTACGGGATGACGTAACTCAAATCGCAGTTCACATTGACTTTATCGATTTTGACAATATTGCAAATAACAATTTTAAAATCGTAAATCAGTATACGGTTGAGGACGTTCAGACAAGACGTCCCGATATGTTGGTATTTATAAACGGTATTCCGGTTACTATATTTGAATTTAAGAGCGCAATCGAAGAAGATGCCACGATACATAATGCATGGGAGCAAGTAACGATTCGTTATGCAAGGGATATTCCTGCGCTTTTGAAATATTGTACAATGGCTGTAATATCCGATGGAGTAAACACTAAACTCGGAACTATTTTTACGCCGTATAAATTCTTTTATTCATGGAATAAAGCGACTGAGACGGATACTGTTGCTAATGGAATCAGCTCGCTCTTTACAATGATTGAAGGTGCTTTTTCTCCCGATAGGTTGCTGCAAGTATTTTGTGATTTCATATTTTACCCTGATGACAGTAAGAAAAACGAGGCAATTATTTGTCGTTATCCTCAATTCTTTGCCGCAAATAAGATGTTGGAAAGCTTGAGTCAACACAAGCGACCGGCTGGCGATGGTAAGGGTGGTATTTATTTCGGCGCAACAGGTTGCGGGAAAACTTATACAATGCTCTTTTTGTCGAGACAATTGATGTTGCGAAAGAAAGACATTTTTCATAATCCCACGATTGTATTGATAACCGATCGTGAAGATTTGGATACGCAAACTTCTAAATTGTTCGTTACGGCGAAAGAATATTTGCACGATAAGAATATAAAGAGTATAGAGAGTCGCGATGATTTACATGATACTTTGTCTAACTGCGAAAGCGGAGGAGTCTACATTACAACGATACAAAAGTTCTGCGAGAGTACAGGACTGTTGTCGGATAGAAGCAACATAATTTGTATCTCGGATGAGGCTCACCGTTCCAATGCGGGTGTTAACGCAAAAATAAAGAAAACAGATAAAGGGGTTTTTACGACTTATGGTTTTGCGTACTATCTGAGAGAAAGTCTTCCGAATGCCGTTTATTGTGGTTTTACCGGCACGCCTGTTGACGAAGCGATTGCGGTATTCGGCGATGTCGTTGACGCATACACGATGAAGGAATCTTGCGACGACGGCATTACTGTTCGTATAGCCTATGAACCTCGTCTTGCTCCGGTAATGCTTTCGGATAAGGACGCAAAGGAAATACAAAAATATTATGAACGTTGTGCCGAGCAAGGTGCAAATTCTGAGCAGATAGAAGAAAGCAAACGGGCAATGAGCAAATTGTCTGCAATTTTAGGCCACCCGGAAAGGTTAAAAAGACTTGCAAAAGATATTGTTACGCACTACGAAACTTTATGCGCCGAAAAACCGCAGATTGTTCAAAAAGCTATGATTGTTTGTGCCGATAGAACGCTGGCATTCAGGTTATATAAAGAGATTGAGGTTTTTCGTTCTGAGTGGACGATAGCTAAAAAAACAGAGGATGAGTCTGTTTTATCATCGGATAAACTCGATGAGCTTGTAGCAATTCCAAAAATAAATCTCGTTGCGACAAGGGGAGATGACGACGAGAAGGCATTGTATGATTTATGTGGAACGAAAGAGCACCGTAAATTCCTTGACGAGCAGTTTAAAAACAATGATTCCAATTTTAAGATTGCAATAGTCGTAGATATGTGGATTACCGGTTTTGACGTACCATCGCTTGCGGTAATGTATATTGATAAACCGCTTCAAAAACATACGCTTGTGCAAACAATTTCTCGTGTAAATCGAGTTTTTGACGGAAAAGATAAAGGTTTGGTTGTTGATTATATCGGCATTAAAACCGAGATGATGGAAGCAGTCAAGATGTATGGCGGGCCGCAAGAAAGCCCCATAGACGAAATAGGGATTACACTTGGAATTTTCAGAAATCACTTGAAGTTGATAGATGATTTGCTTATTAACTTCAATGCGACGGATTTTTATGTCGGAAATCCTTTGCAGCGTTTGCTATGTTTGAATCGGGCGGCGGAGTATGTTCAATCATCCAAAGAGATGGAATTGCGATTCATGACGTTATCGCGCAAACTTAAGGCGGCGTATGGAATAGTATGTCCGTCAGGTGAACTTACGAAAGAAGAACTTGCTAAGGCACAGTTTTATATGGCTGTTCGCTCTATTATTTATAAGCAAACAGTTGGCGACGCGCCTGATGCCGAAGTAATGAACGAAGTCGTAGAAGAAATGGTTCGAAAGGCGATAACCGTTACCGGAGTTGAAAATGTCGTCGACGAGGATAAGTCGATTGACTTCTTCAGTGAAGATTTTTTGAAACAACTGAATTCGGTAAAAATGCCGATTACGAAGTTTAATGCCTTAATGAAACTTTTGAAAAAGGCAATAATTAACTATGGAAAGGTAAACAAAGTTAAAGCTATTGAATTTGACGAGAGATTAAGACGGGTGGTTGAAACTTATAACTCAAGAGATAAGTTGGTATTCGCAACTGAAGTTGTGGCGGATTTTGTAAATGATTTGTCTGATGAGTTGATTAAGATATTGCACGATCTAAAAGACGATGAAACGTCTTTTGAGAAAATGGGTGTTTCATACGAAGAGAAAGCTTTTTATGATATTCTGGTACATGTAAGGGATACTCACAATTTTGTATTTGAAGACGAGAAGTGTGTTGATTTGGCAAAGAAAATTAAGTTACTGGTAGACGACAAGCTTCAGTATGCAAATTTCTTCAACAGGGATGATATAAAAAGTCAGTTGAATCAGGATTTGACGGTACTTCTATATAAGAACGGATATCCTCCCGAATGGGATGAAGAAGTTTTTGAAAAAGTTATGGAACAAGCCGAGAATTTTAAGCGATATAATTAAGGAGAAAATGCCATAATGGTAGCATGTTGGATAATATTTGCCGCACTGATAGTGTTGATTCCGGTTGGATTTGGTTACTTTGGTGTGTTATGCACAAAAAAATTAAATCCGAACGAACAGCAAAAGAAAAATATGAATTTATCGATATGTAAATATATATTTTTGTTTTGGCTGTACGATCTTTTGTTTATGGCAATATTTAATCAATGGTGCGTATTGATATATGTTTTTGGCTTGCTATCAATTGTAATAATATTTACGAACCTGATTGGTGTATTTTTGAGCGAAAACAAGTTGTTAAACAAAATGATTTCGTTCGATCTGATACTGGGAATTGGTTTAAGTGTATATCTGATTTATATACTGCCCGATGAACAGTTGAAAACTATCGTAACAGCTGTAGTTTCGGCGTTGTACGGAGGAATTTTGACTCTTGTCGGTGTTGCGTGGACCATTCGCCATTCTGACAAAGAACGGAAAGAGGAAGAAAAGAAAAAGGTAAAACCGATATTTACATTTAATATGGTTTTAGAAGAAATAAATGATATAGGGACGAAAAAAGTTTGTTTTGATGTTGCCGAAAACGAAATTGAATATGAATGCCATGTTGTAGCCGAGATTGAAAATTCTGATCACGCCCTATTCGAAGTAAAGAGAATATTTCATGACGGTAAATGGAATGAGATTGAAGGCAACACCGTTGTTTTACCAAATAAATCGGTATATTTCGATTTTAGGTTCAATTATGATGTGAACAATCTTTTCTTGGAAGTAAAAGACGGGCTAGATAATTCTTATTACTATGAAATAAAAGTGGTGTCACTTAATTTGCTGCCATGCGTTGTTCGGAATTAAAACACAGAACTATTACATACTATCAGAGAATTAAAAGAAATATCGATTGATGAGATAAATAAAAGAGTTCTTCAAAATTAAAAACACTTAAGAGGGTAAATGGAAAATGATATAATAGATGATTAAATAAGGATAACAAATATTATAGTGTTGCGGTGTGAAAAAATGTTAAGTAGATAGAACAAGAGGGAGATATGAGTAGTGCAAAAAATAGCGACATACAATCAGAAATAGATGAATTGTATGGAAAAATGTATACGCTGAATGACTTGCTTTTGCAAAGATCTGAAAAGACTATTGGTGAAGGCGAGATTTATTCTGCCGTTGATATTTTTGATTTTTATATAAGCTCTCATGCAATGGCATACTTAAAGTATCTGTATATCGGGGATATGTACAATATTTCGATATATTTAAGTGCTCGCTGTATTTTGGAAGGACTTGCTCTAAAAAGGCTGTGCCAAAGAGAAGTCGTCGGCACCGTAAAAGAAGAATTGTTGCAAAAGCAAGTCTTTCTGGTTGAATATAAATACTATAAAAATTTTGACGACATAGCAGAGAAAATACTCTTGCCGGAAAAACTCATCATTGATTTTCGAAACGCATGTGCTTTTTATGAGGAAAAACTTGCAAATGAGTGTTCTTCGGAAAAGATTGATAGAATAATAAAATCTCCAATTCCGTTTTTATGTCAAAGTTATACTAATTATAGGAAAATCATTGCTGAAGAATTAGGCGAAGAGTTTGCTTCTTTGTACGGATTGTGCAGTTCATTTGTCCATCCGTCGACAAATGATGCATATAAATCGGATTGCTTTCAATTAGTGCTTCCTATATATGCACTGCTAAAAGTTGAGTATGAAAATTTGCCAAAATCAAAATCGTCTTTAAGTTTGGATTTTGCACAAACAAGATCTCCGATTTCGGATAATTTTTATGACCTAATGTCAGAAGAAACGAGTATTTTGTGCTCGGTAGCAAATGTGTTTGATCAAAAATTCGGTAATAATTATGTGTCGAATACATTTCGAACAATAGGGTATATATTACCTGATTTGGCGATAGAAAAACAGTTGGGATTGACGGAACAGACAAAATGCAAGTGGAAGATTGTGGTGGAGTTGTGTGCTACATTTGATTATATTTATGTGAAATTCTTTGGAGAAGAATTGCGTTTCAGGCTTCTGGATCTTCATGGGCAAGTACAAGAGCTTCGCAATATAAATAAAGAATATGATTTAGATGAAGCATATCAAGTATACTGTCAAATTTATAAACGCCCTTGTGACAGGGAGAGGTTTGAAGATGGTTTCAAGCAACCTCTTGGCTATTTAATTGATCAAAACGGAAGTGTGCCGTCTTTAACTAAAGTTGTATATGAATTCATAAAAAAATTCGAAAGTAAAAATGAAAGCGGTATATCCGCTGAGCGGGCTATGCTTTTAGATTATATGGAAAGTCAAATGATATCTCATGCAAACGGATATATGTGGTTTGCTAATTCCGGTGCATTTAGCGATACAAATAATATATTTAAGGGTATAGATATTAGTTTAATGACTATATTCAGAGAACTGTATACAGTTTTTCTTACGCACCGTGCCGTAGAAGAAAGTAAAGAGTATAAAAGCATAATTAATATAATAAGAAACAGTCTGAAAAAGTTGAAAAATAATTTTGAGTGTAAAGCACCTATACTTGCGTTGCCGATGGCTCATAAGTGGCATGTTTCTTAGGCGGCTTTAAAATTGCTTTATAGGTAGCAAAATTTTGTTTTGATAAAAAACTCAAAAGTTTAATAAATAAGTATGGGAAATGACCTGTTTTTATTGACTTTTTATGCAAAAAGTGTTATTTTTCTAAGTGAAAAGTAGTGCTTTGCCGATTATGTCAAAGGACGTGGTTTACAGCCCGCCATAAAAACCCGACTTATTTCGTCGGGTTTTTATTATGCTCCGAAACAGGGATTTTGCACGATGCGGTGCATCGCGCCGCCTGCGGCGTGAACCCCGGCTCGTTAATTTACCCGCAAACGAAGAAAAGAAAAAGGCGAACGGTTTTCGTTTAACGAAAAACGGGGCGCAAGAAGACTTGATAAACAAATTTTTTTGTGATAGAATGGTTGCAACAGCAGAAAGGCACGGAGGTATCCGACCATGAAAATGAAAAACAATACGACCGGAAGCGCAAAGTGAACGAAACGTTCCTTTGCGTTTTTTTGTATTCAGCGGAAAGTCGTCGCGACGAATATAAAACGACAAAACAAATATAAATAAAAAAATCGAAAAGGCAGGTAAGCGGAAAATGGATAAACATATCGAACAATGCACGCACAGAGAAAAGGCGGATCTGGTTTTCAAAAACTGCAAAGCCGTAAACGTATTTATCGGCGAAATCGAAGAATGCGACATAGCGGTTTCGGACGGAATAATCGTGGGCGTCGGGCGATACGACGGCAAGAAAGAAATCGACCTTAACGGCGCGTACGTTTCCGCGGGGCTTATCGACACGCACTTGCACATTGAAAGCACGATGTTATCGCCCGCAAACTTTGCAAAAGCGGTGATGCCTTACGGCGTAACGACGTGCATAGCCGATCCGCACGAAATCGCCAACGTTTCGGGGATAGCGGGCGTCGAATATATGATAAAAGAGGCGAAAACCGTCCCGATGGACATAAGATTTATGTTGCCGAGTTGCGTGCCTGCGACGCCTTTTGAAGACAACGGCGCAACGATTGACGCGTCCGACACGGAAAAATTCATAAAAAACCCCGACATATACGGGCTTGGCGAATTTATGAACAGTCCTGCCGTCCGCGCGGGCGACGAAGAAGCGATGAGAAAACTGAAATGCTGCGCGGAAGAGGGCAAAATAATCGACGGGCATCTGGTAACCGCAAATGAGGACGACGTCAACGCATACGCGCTCAAAGGGATAAAAACCGACCATGAAAACGTCTGCGAAAAGGACGTTCTGGACAAAATCAAACGCGGATTTTACATTCAGATGAGAGAAGGCTCGTCAACCCGCAATATAAACGCGCTGGCGGGGGCGTTCACCGACAAAACGAAACGCAGGCTGTTGCTTTGCACCGACGATAAGCAGGTGAGCGATCTGAAAGAAAGAGGACACCTTGACAACAACGTAAGAATGCTTGTGAAAGCCGGGAAAAACCCGATTGACGTGCTGACCGCCGCGACTTTGAACGCCGCCGAGTGTTACAAAACCGACGACCGCGGGGCAATCGCGCCGGGAAGAATCGCCGACTTTGTGGTGTTTGACGACCTGTACGATTTCAGACCGAAAGAAGTTTACAAAAACGGCGTGCTTGTCGCAAAAGACGGGAAATCCCTGTTCGACGCGGAAAGCGTTTTCGACGCCGCCGTAAGAAACACGATGCATACGGATTATATTTCCGAAGACAAACTGAAAATAAAATTAAAGTCGGACATCGTAAAAGTCATCGGTTTAATGCCCGACAACGTCGTTACGTTCAACAAAACGAAAAAAGTCAACGTCAGAAACGGCGAATATGCCAAAACCGACGGGCTTAACAAAATCTGCGTTGTCGAAAGACACAAAAACACGGGGAAAATCGGGCTGGGACTTATGGAAGGATACGGCCTTAAAAACTCCGCCGTCGCGTTGTCGGTCGCGCACGACAGCCACAATATCATCGCAATCGGGGACAACGATAAAGATATGGCGGCTGCCGTCAACGAAATTATTCGCGCGGGCGGCGGAATGACCTTTTCAAGAAACGGCGTTATCGAAGAAACGCTGGAACTCCCCGTCGGCGGGATTATGAGCGACAAGGATCAGGAATACGTCTTTGAAAAAACCGAAATCCTGCGGAAAAAAGCGCGTGACGCGGGCGTGCCGGAAGAAATCGAACCGTTCATGTGCCTGTCGTTTATGTCGCTTGCGGTAATTCCCGAACTGAAAATTACGACGCGCGGGCTTTTTGACGTGATTAAATTCGACTTCACGCCGATTGAAGAATAACCGCCTTATCTTCTCGTGAAACGAGAAAATATCGGCGTTTTGGCAACGCTTGTATTATTTTATTATTTGGCATATAAACGGAAAGTTAAAAGCGAAAACAAATTTAATCCACTTTATAATCCGCGCCGCGTGAAAAGTTTTTGAGATTTTTTAACTTTCACGCAACGACGCGGATTTTTTGTTGTCTTTATAGGTAGACGCAGCGTTTGATCGTCGACAAAATCGCAAACGGTTTTTCGACGTCGAAGGAGAAGCAAAATGAACGACCAAAAAATTATCGAATTGTTTTGGGAGCGGCACGAGAGCGCGATATCCGTCACGGCGGAAAAGTACGGGAAATACTGCCATACCATCGCTTACAACATTCTTTTCAATCATTTCGATGCAGAAGAATGCGTCAACGATACTTACCTTGGCGCCTGGAACAGTATCCCCCCGCAAAAGCCCGGCAACCTGACGGCTTTTCTCGGAAAAATCGCCCGCAACCTCGCCATCAATCGCTACAAGCGGCAATCGGCTGCAAAGCGCGGGAAAGGACAGGTCGAAATCGTTTTGTCCGAGCTTGAAAACTGTATTCCCGATATTAAGGGCATCGAGGAGGCAGTGGACGAAGCGCATTTGGTGGCTGTGATAAACCGCTTCTTGCATGCCCAACACAAGACGAAACGCAACTTATTCGTGCAAAGATACTGGTATATGTACCCCATTCGCGAAATCGCCGAAATGCACGATATGAGCGAAAGCAAGGTCAAATCCATTTTGTATCGTATGCGCGTCGAACTCAAAACAAATCTCGAAAAGGAGGAAATCTACCTATGAAAAAAGAAAAATTACTGAACGCAATCGGTCAGATTGACGACAATTTAATTACCGAAGCAAAGCCCGAAGCGAAGGTGCAAAGAAAAAAGGTTAAACCTCAATGGTTTGCGCTGTTGGCGGCGTGTCTGGTGTTGGCGATTTGCATAAGTATCGTGACGCCGTTGTCGCTCGGCAACAAAGAAGCGGGCAAAGTCACGATGGAAATCAACCCGGGGGTTGAATACACGATCACCCGAAACGGAAAAGTAAAAGAAGTCCGCTTTCTGAACGACGACGCGGAAGGCGCGCTTGCGGAAGTCTCGCTGAAAGGACAAAGTCTCGATACCGCGGTGGCTCTTACCGTTGCCGCATACAAAGCGGCGGGCTTTATGGAAAGCAACGATACCGTGCTGATTTCTTTCGACAAAAAGTTGAACGAAAACGCCAGACTGAAAGATTCCGTGTCCGAGAACGTACGGCGTGCGCTTGAAAAAACCAAGTCCGTCCACACGATTGTTTTCGCACCTGCTGCGGTCAACGACGAAACGGCTGCCATTGCGAAAAAATACGGCGTATCGCAAGGCAAAGCCAAACTTATCGCCGACGCAAAGAAAAACAGCAGCATGTCCGAAGAAGAACTTGCAAATCTGCCCCTTGACGAGCTTGTCTGGTTGCAGAAAGATATCGATTCCAAAATTATCGTTTCCGGCTATATCGGCATTTTAAAAGCCAAAGCGATCGCATTAAGTGACTCCGGCTGCACAACGAGAGTGGAATTTACCGAAGCAAGGCTTATCGACATCGGCGCGAAATATCCTTATTATCGCATCGTGTTCAACGACAAACATACGCAGTGGACATACCTTATCAACGCGATCAACGGCGACATTCTTGATAAAAACGAAGTGGCGTTGTTCATATCTTTGGAAGAAGCGCGAAGCATCGCTCTGAAATTCGCGGGGCTTGCCGATAACGCCGAAGAAAAAGTCGTGTTTACCAAAGAAGAATTGAGCAGAAATTCGGGACGTCCGTGCTGGGTTCTGGAATTTTATACGACAAAGTTCCAATACTTTTTCAAAATCGACGCCAAAACCGGCGAGGTGTTCTTTTTCGAATACCATATCGATATAAGAAAAGCAAAAGAAATCGCGGCGCAAGACGCCGGCGTCTTTGAGGAATTTTCAAAGCTCACGTTCACCGTTGAAGAATACGTCGGCGGCGGCATTAAAACCCCGTATTTCTACCTCGTGTTCAATAACGACAAAACGCAGTGGACTTATCGTATCGACGCAATCTTAGGCCACGTGCTTGACAAGAGCGAAGTCGCGTTACTCGTCTCGTTGCAGAAAGCAAGAGAAATCGCGTTGAAAGACGCCGGCATCACGGACGAAAACGAAGTTACTTTCACAAAGGAAGAACTGAACAAATCTCCCGAACGCCCGTGCTGGATTATTGAGTTTTACAACGAAAATTATCAATACTCCTACGCCATCGACGCCGAAACGGGAGAAATCTTATTCAGCACCCGCTACGTGAGCATGGCGAAAGCCAAAACGATCGCGCTGCAAGATACGAAACTTTCCGACAGCAGCAAGGTTGTCTTCACCGTGGAAGAGCTGGTTGCCGGCGGCATTAAAACCCCGTACTATCTGTTCGTGTTCAACGACGGGAAAACGCAGTGGACTTACCGCATCGACGCGACGGACGGCGGCATTATGTACAGTAATGCGGAAACTCTTATGATTTCTTTGGACAAGGCAAAAGAGATTGCGATGGCGGACGCGGAAATTCCGAAAGGAGTCGAAGTCGTGTTTACCACAGAAGTGTTGAGCAGAAATATGGGACGTCCGTGCTGGGTTCTGGAATTTTACATCGAAAAGTACCAGTTCAGCTATAAAATCGACGCAAAGACCGGCGAAGTGATTTACAACCGCAGATATATTAATATCGAAAGGGCAAAGGAAACCGCTTTGCAGGACGCCGCGATCGAAGAAAACGGTAAGGTCGTCTTCACCGTGGAAGAGCTGGTTGACGGCGGCATCAAAACCCCGTATTTCTATCTCGTTTTCAACGACGGACAAACGCAGTGGACTTACCGCATCGACGCGACGGACGGCGGAATCATTCATAAGGAAGATAAAGCGTTAAGATAAGCCGACGGCGTAAAAAGCAACGAAAACGGAGATTCGTTTCCACAAATCTCCGTTTTTCATTGTCAGATAAAGAAGCCGCCCGCCCGAGAAGAATTTGTAAGCAAAAAGACGTTTTGTTGCAAATTTGTGACAATTCTGACGCAATCGTTCGAGGAAGTCGGTTTTATTATCTGGTAAAATTATTGTGTGCGTTCTGAAAGCACAAATATGAATTTAATCGCCGTACGGCGCTTAAATAATAAAACAAAAGGAGCAAAAAAATGAAAAAATCATTCATTATGACAATTTCGCTGGTTTCCGTACTTGCGATATGTATGGCGGTTTTTGCGGCATGCGGGAAGAAACACAACTTCTCAAAAACCTATACCTACGACAACGAGTATCACTGGCACGCCTGCACCGATAAGGACTGCAAGGAAGTGAAAGATAAGGCGAAACATACCTATGGCAAATGGGAAGTAACGAAAAAACCCACCGCAACCGAAAAGGGCGAGAGAACTCGTTCCTGCACCGTCTGCAAAAAGAAACATACAGAAGAGATCGCCGCTCTTCAAGCCAACCCCGTAACCCTGAAAGACGGCGTTATGCTTGACAAGAAGTACGACGGAAAAGCCGTGATGTTCACGAAAGAACAATTCAATTTCAAGGGCAACGGCGCGGTCACTTTCATGTATAAGGCAGGCGAAAGCGAATGGACTGCGGAAGCCCCCATGGCGGTCGGCATGTACAAAGTGAAAGTCATGGTTGCCGAAACCGAAACGTATCAGGCGGGCGTTGCCGAATTCGATTTCGAAATCAAAAAAGGCGACAACATGATTACCTTGAAAGACGGCGAAATGCTGGGCAAAACTTTTGATGGAACCGCTGTTGAAATCACCAAAGAAAAGTTCAACATAATGGGCACCGGTGACGTAACGTTCATGTTCCAGAAAGACGGCGAAGAAACCTGGTCGGAGGACGCCCCCAGTGAAGTCGGCAAATACAAAGTGAAAGTCATGGTTGCCGAGTGCATGAACTACAATGCGGGTGAAGCAACATTCGACTTTGAAATCAAGAAAGCAGACAACACAATCACGTTGAAAGAAAGCGAAATGCTGGGCAAAACTTATGACGGAACCGCCGTTGAAATCACCAAAGAACAATTCAACGTAATGGGCACCGGAGACGTAACGTTCATGTTCCAGAAGAACGGCGAAGAAACCTGGTCGGCAGAAGCCCCTATTACAGCCGGCATGTACAAAGTTAAAGTTATGGTTGCAGCGTGCATGAATTACAACGCAGGCGAAGCAACGTTTGATTTTGAAATCAAGAAAGCGGACAACGCAATCACATTAAAAGAAGACGTTACGCTGGGCAAAGTTCATGACGGAAACGCCGTTGAAATCACCAAAGATAAGTTCAACGTGATGGGAATGGGCGAAGTAACGTTCATGTTCCAGAAAGACGGTGAAAGCGAATGGACTGCGGACGCTCCCAAGGATATCGGCAAATACAAAGTGAAAGTCATGGTTGCGGAGTGCATGAACTACAATGCGGGCGAAGCAACGTTCGGCTTTGAAATAATCGCTGCGGCATAAGGCGGCGAAACCAAGTAAAAACAATTCTTTTTTATACCATTCTTTTCCTATATCCTTATATAACGTTTTTCGGAGTGCGGCGCGTTTTATATGCGCCGTGCGACGGAAAATGTTGCAACATTGTTGCAAAAGAACCGCAGGTTTTCGGGGATTTATGCTTTCGGGATAAGATATGATTAAATTGTAAGCGACGGGCTTGCAAATAATCAAAAAGGAGCATATACCGATGAAAACCGAAAAAACAATGAAAGCAAAAAAGATAACGTTACTTTCCGCCGTCGTTGCGATCGCCGCCGTGGCAATCACTCTTACGGCAGTTCTTTTGCCGAAATATAAGGTCACGAAAGCATCAACGGGGAACGAAAAAAACACCGCCGAAATAGAACGGACGATTTCACAAATCGAAAGTTTGGAGGCGGAATATCAGAAATCGTTTGACGAAAACGCCGCGCTTTGGGAAAAGTACTTTGCAGAGTTCCAAAAACTTGACGAAATTCCCGAAAATTTTGACGAAAGGGCGTTCATCAAAGAATTGAAAACTCTCACCGACGACGAAAAGACCACGCTTTTGAAAAACGTTGACGCGCTTGACGCGCTCGACGCGAAACTTGACAAGCTTTACGATGAACTGTATGATAAAGACGATGACGTTCTTTACAACGATTGCAAGGACGGCTCCTGCGGCTTTTCCGGAAACGGATGCGGCGAGTACGACGTGCTTTTTATCGAATGCGATGAAAATTGTTTCGCTGAAAACTGCGGAAAATAAATAAATAAAACCCACCAAAACATATCTTTGCAAAAGGCGCCGCGCATAGCGACGCCGATTGCGCGCGAGAGGGAATATGGCGTACAGAATTTACGTTGCCGACGACGAAAAAAACATAAGGGATCTTTTGAAAAACTTCCTTCAAAGCGACGGGTACGAAGTGAGTGCGTTCGACACGGGCGATCTTCTTCTTGCCGCGTTTGAAAGGGAGCCTGCCGACCTTGTCATTCTTGACATTATGATGCCCGGGCGCGACGGAATCGAGTGCGTGAAAGAATTAAGAAAGTATTCGGACGTACCGATAATCCTTCTTACCGCCAAAGACGGCGAGCTTGACTACGTCAACGGGATAACGCTCGGCAGCGACGATTACCTTACCAAGCCGTTCCGCCCGACCGTGCTTTTAATGCGGGTGAAAGCCCTTTTGAGAAGGGCTGAAATGAGCGGCGACAAAAAGTCGAAAGGCAAGGTTTTGAAACATGCTGATTTGACGTATTCGGAAGATGAACATTCTGTTTTTGCCGATAAAACCGCCGTTCCGCTGACAAAAACCGAAATGAGTTTGCTGGCGTTTATGATGGAAGAACCGCAGAAAACCCATTCCCGCGACAGCCTCTTGGACAAAATCTGGGGGTTTGACGAAGACACCGAAACGCGCGCCATTGACGAAACTGTAAGGCGGATAAGAAAAAAATTGTCCGCTGCAAAAAGCGTCGTAACCATAGAAACCGTGTGGGGATACGGATACAAACTAAGCGCGGCGGTGAAAGACGAATGACAAAAATCAAACTGAAAATACTGCTGACGTGCTTATGTTCGGTCGCGCTTATCCTTTGCACTTTGCTTGTCGTCGTAAACGTCGTTGTCCCGAAAAGTTTGGAAAATCAGGCAAAAAAGGCGATTGAACAAGAAATCGGCGAAAATCACGACGACGAAAAGTCGGGCATGAATTTTCTGAGTTCCGGCGTTTCGTATCTGGAAATTGGCGGGGCGAACGAAGACCTTGTATATCTCACCGAAACGGAAAAAGCAGTGCTGGCGTTTTGCAACGATAAAAAGCCCGTCCGAAACGAGTTTTACAGAATGAAAGATAAAAACCGCGACGTTGTTCTGGCGGTTTATTCGTTCGATGCCGACTCACCGGATAAATACGAGTACGTTTTGTACGTCGATATAAAATCAATATTGAATTATGTCCGCTGGCTTAACCTGTTGTTTTGCGTAGCGGTGATAATCGTGGGCGCGGTGATATGCGCCATCGGCTTAAAGCTCGGCAAGACAATCGAATCGGCGCAGGAGATAAGGCAGTCGTTTTTCCAGAACGCCTCGCACGAGCTGAAAACGCCGCTCATGGCGATTCAGGGATATGCGGAAGGAATACAGACGGGGGTTCTCCCCGTGAAAGAATCCGCCGGCGTTATTATGGAAGAAAGCGACAGAATGACGGAGCTTATCGAAGAACTGCTGGCGTTGTCGAAAATCGACTCCGCACAGGCAAAGCCGGAGTTTTTGGAAACCGACGTAACCGAAATAATAAAAAGCGTCGCAAATTCGTTTGCGCCCGTCTTTGAAAACAATCAAAAGACGCTTAAAACCGAACTTTCCTGCGAGGCGACGGTTTTGTGTGACGAGAAGCAAATACGAAAAGCCGTTTCAAATCTCATATCCAACGCGTTCAAATTCTGCAAAACGACGGTGACCGTTGCGTGCAAAAACGAAAACGATAAAACGATAATCGCGATTTCCGACGACGGCGACGGCATTGACAAGGACGATCTCCCGCACGTTTTTGACAGGTTTTATGCGGGCAAAAAGGGAAATACCGGCATAGGGCTTGCTCTCACAAAGGAAATAATCAAAATGCACGGCGGAGAAATTCGGGTGCACAACGAAAACGGGGCGGTTGTCGAAATAACGCTCGGAAACGTAAACGGTAAAAAGAACCGCGAGCACCTTTGAGATGCGAAAACAACGTCTTTTTCGGCAGAACGCGACAAATTGACAAAAACGAAGTTTTGTGATAAAATATTCATACCTAAAACAGGAAGGAGCAAACGACAATAATTTTTAATCGGAAGTTTTAACCCCGCGACGGAGGTAACAGCCTATGAGAAGAATTATCAAAGCGCAATCGGAATAAATTTTATTTCCTTGCGCTTTTTTGTTGCAGAAAACCGAAAAAGTCCTTGAAAAGCAAGTACGGATTATCTTTTGACAGGAATCTGAAAGGAGAAGAAAAATGGAAAAGTGTCTTGCAATCGACATCGGAGGATCAAAAGTTCTGGTGGGCGTCGTTGACGAAACGGGCATTGTCGTCGAATACGATCGCAAAGAATATTCGTCGGCTTATTCGCTTGAAACGCTGTATGCGGACGTAAAACGAATGGCTGCGCCGTATATGGAAAAATACAAGCCCGAAATATGCGGCGTTTCGTTGCCGGGGCCGGTGAACGGCGATACGGGCGTATGTCCGCTCGCGCCTTTTTTGGGAATAAGGGATTGGCACGCGGCGGAAGACCTTAAACAAATGCTTGGGATCCCGGTGTATGCCGAAAACGACGCGAACGCTTGCGCCGTTGCCGAGAAAGTTTTCGGAAAGGCGGCGGACGTCGACGATTTTATGTGGATTACCGTCAGCAACGGAGTGGGCGGCGCGCTGTATCTGAACGGAAGCCTTTACGTCGGGGCGAACTTTTGCGCCGGCGAATTCGGGCATATCAGAGTCGAAGAAAACGGAAAGGCTTGTACCTGCGGGAAGAAAGGTTGTCTGGAATCGGTGGCGTCGGGACGGGCGGTTTCCGCTTATTACAAGGAAAAAACGGGGCAGGACAGGACGGCGAAAGAGATTGGCGCGCTTGCAATCGAGGGCGATGAAATCGCAGTTGCGGCATACAGGCGCGCGGCAAAAGCACTGGGCGCGGTCATTGCACAAGCCGCGACTCTTCTTGACGTGAACGTTTGTTATCTTGGCGGCGGAGTATCCCAAAGCCTTGACCTGTTCAAAGACGACCTTATCGCAGAAATCAACGATAAACTGTTTCTTCCGATTGATAAAACCGTCAAAATCGAATATTCGGGGCTTGGATACTATGCGTCCCTGTGCGGCGCGGCGGCGGTTGCTTTTTCAAGAGTCAAAAAAGAATACGGGCATTATGTCGGCGAATACTTGTCCGCGTCGGCGGATTGCCTGTCACGCGTAAATGCATCGTCCGTGGTGGAAGTCGTCGGGCTCATACTGAAAACCGACAAAGCGGGCGGCACCGTGTTTACCGTCGGAAACGGCGGAAGCGCTGCAACGGCTTCCCATATGGCAAACGACCTTGTCAAAGGATGCAGGGTGGGAGATTCGCCCGGGATACGGGCAATTTGTCTGTCCGATTCCACACCCGTCGTAACTTGTCTTGCCAACGATTTTTCGTACGATGATATTTTCAAAGTTCAACTTGAAACGCTGGCGAAAAAAGGCGATTTGTTGTGCTTGTTCAGCGGCAGCGGAAACTCGGAAAACGTTGTACGAGCGGCGGAATACGCAAAATCCGCGGGCGTTTTAGTCGTCGGTTTTCTGGGGAGAGACGGTGGGCGCGCGGCTCAATATTGCGACTGCATAATTTTGGCGGAAACGAATTCGATGGAAATTATCGAAGACGCGCATCTTGCGACGGAACACGCGATTGTCGTCGCGATAAGAGAATGTATCGCAGCCGAGAGATAAACGAAAAAAGGGGGGGATTATGAACGACGTGAAAACTTATTGGTATAAAGACGCGGTCGTATATCAAATTTACCCGCGCAGTTTCTGCGACAGCAACGGAGACGGCATCGGCGACATTCGCGGTATTATTTCAAAAGCCGATTACCTTGCCGATCTCGGCGTGGACGCAGTATGGCTTTCTCCTTGTTATCGCACGCCGAACGACGATAAAGGCTACGACATCAGCGATTATCGCGACATAAATCCGGAATTCGGCACTCTGGACGACTGGAAAGAAATGGTCGAAGAACTTCATAAGCGGAACATACGCGTTATTATGGACCTTGTCGTCAATCATTGTTCGGACGAGCATTTCTGGTTTCAGGAAGCAAAAAAGTCAAAGGACAATCCGTATCGCGATTACTTTATCTGGCGTCGCGGAAGGGGAAAGGACGGCAAAAAACCGCCCAACAACTGGACTTCGCGGTGCGGCGGTTCCGCCTGGATGTACGACGAAACGACCGACGAATGGTTTTTACATCTTTGGAGCAAAAAAGAGCCTGATCTTAACTGGGAAAATCCCAAACTTCGTGAAGAAGTCCACGATATCGTAAGATACTGGCTCGACCTCGGTTGCGACGGTTTCCGCTGCGACGTAATCACGTATTTGTCCAAAACGTACAATCCCGACGGCACGATTCCGAACGGCAAGTGGCGCATTGCGCTTCGCGGCGACGAACTGTTTCTGCACGGTCCGCGAATCCACGAGTTTTTAAGGGAACTTAACGAAAAAGTATTGTCGCACTACGATTGCATGACGGTCGGCGAGGCGACGGGAGTAACCGTCGAACAAGGAATTCTGTACACCGGCGAGGACAGGAAGGAATTGGACACGCTGTTCCAGTTTGACCACGTGGAAAGCGACGCGGTACTTCACGTTATCCCGAAATGGTTTTCCTTGCCTAAATTCAAAGCGGCAATGTCGCGCTGGCAGACGGGAATGTATAAGAAAGGGTGGAACGCGCTTTATTACGAAAATCACGACCAGCCGCGTTCGCTTCCGCGGTTTACCGGGAAATTCGGAGAAAAACGAAAGGAAGCGGCAAAAATGCTTGCAATGTCCCTTTTCTTCATGCAGGGTACGCCGTATGTTTACGAGGGGCAGGAACTCGGAATGTCCAACTATAAGTTTAAAAGCGTGTCCGAAATGGACGACAATTTTGCGATTGCTTATTATAATATCGTAAAAAGAGTCATCGGTCCTTTTGCAAAGCCTCTGTTTATGTACGTTATGAACAGAAGAAGCCGCGATCAAGGTCGTTTTCCCATGGCGTGGAGCGGCGGAGAGAACGCAGGGTTTACCACGGGAACGCCGTGGCTTCTGATTCATCCCGATTTCCCGGAAATTAACGTTGAAAGCGAGTCGGCGGACAAAACGAGCGTCCTGAATTTTTATAAAAAACTCATTGCGTATCGCAAGGGGAACGAGATTATCAGAAACGGCACGTTCAGGGAATATTTCAAAAACCATCGCTCGCTGTACGTATACGAAAGAGAGTACGACGGTAAAAGATTGTTGCTGATTCTTAACTTTAAGAACAAAAACGTACCGTTTAAGTTGCCGAAAGGTTATTCGTTCAACAACGCAAAGGTTGTTATGTCAAACTACGACAACATGAGAAAACTTGAAGAAACGACGCTTATGCCGTACGAAGCGATTGCTTTTGAGGTAAACTGAAAAGTCGGTAAATAACAAATAAGGAGAATAAATATGACGGACGAAAAAGAGAAAATTAACCTTTCCGCATTGTTCAGAATCGGCTACGGGCTGTACGTTCTGACCACCAACGACGGAAAAAAAGACAACGGCTGCATCGTAAACAGCGTGATGCAGGTCACAAGCGATCCGCTGAGAGTCGCCGTGTGCGTAAACAAACAGAATTACTCGTGCGGGACGATTCTGGAAACACTGAAAATGAACGTCAACTGCCTGTCGGTCGACGCTACCTTTGACGTTTTCAAAAGATTCGGTTTCCAAAGCGGCAGAACCGTCGATAAGTTTTTCGGAGAAACGCCGAAAAGGAGCGAAAACGGGCTTGTCGTAATGCCGGAGTTTTGCAACGCGTTCATATCCCTTGCGGCGGAGCAGATAATCGACCTCGGTACGCACGACATGTTCGTTTGTTCCGTCGAAGAAGCGGCGGTGTTTTCCGATCTCGACACGCTGACATATACGGAATATCAGAAAAACGTGAAGCCGAAGCCCGTCGCGCCAAAGAAGAAATCGTACGTTTGCAAAGTGTGCGGCTACGTTTTCGAGGGCGAAGAACTGCCGCCCGACTTCATTTGTCCGATATGCAAGCACGACGCGTCGGCGTTTGAACTTATGAAATAAATCAAATAAAAATAAACCAAAAGGAGAACAAAAATGAAAAAGTACATTTGCGAAGTATGCGGTTGGGTATACGACGAAGAAAGTTGCAAAGAAAACGGGATTCCGCTTGTCGAGTTTGAAGACTTGCCCGACGATTTCGTCTGTCTCGTATGCGGAGTCGGAAAAGAATTGTTTTCCGAAATAAAATAGGACAAAAATGAAACACAGGAAAAAAACGATAATTCTTCTTCTGATTATGGCGTTGACGTTGTTTTCGTCGGTCGTATTCTCTCCGCCCGCCGTCTCGGAAGCGAATTCCGCGTCGATAGAAACGAAAGGCTACGATTCAAGCGGGGTTATCGTCAAGACCGAAAACAGCCCGATAGTCGTCGACAAGGAAGATCTGACTTTTCATATTTATTCCGCCGACCGATTTATCCCCGGGCAGGAATACGACAGGCGGGGCACAGTTACAGCCGAATACACTTTCCGCAATCCGACAAATCTGACTGTCGAAACAAGATGCCTGTTTCCTTTCGGATTCGTTCCGTATGACGAATCGCAGACCGAGGCGGACAAGGAATACTTTAAGGTAAAAACCAACGGAAAAGACGCGGACAAAACAATCCGTCATACTTATAAAGAGGATCGCTTTGCAAAATTCGACCTTGAAGAGG
>ULNH01054267.1_pt1 | contig 54221 bp, 45 predicted proteins | sample 1951871 | NCBI WGS metagenome assembly ULNH01 (sample SAMEA4835572, study PRJEB28245) | human gut metagenome | biome: gut microbiome; material: fecal sample | place: Denmark | collected 2008 | reverse complement strand
AATTTTGTGCACGATGATTGACAAACCGTCATTTAAAAACTAATCTTATTTTTTTTTTAAAGTTTTTTATTATCTCGTGCGTTTTTGTGATTTTTTAAAAACAAATACGATATAATATAATAAGTGAAGGAGAGATATATGAAAAAAAATCATCACATTATTCCTCTAAAAAGCCAAGGTTTTTGCTTTGGTGTAAAGAACTCTGTCTCATTATTATATAACGCTCTTGAGAATAGTGATTTTCCTAAACCTTTCTATCTATTAGGCGACTTGGTTCACAATAAATATGTTAGTGAATTTTTTAAAGCCAAAGGAGTAACAATCCTAAAGGGTGAATCTAAACTCTCGTTAATTGATAATATCAATGCCGGAACAATCGTAATAACAGCCCATGGGGCAAGCGATGAAATAAAAAATAAAATATTAGAAAAAGGTCTTTATTTACTAGATACAACATGTCCAATTGTAAAGAAGTCCATTAATAATTTGATTGATTATGCAAAAGAAGGATATACAATTCTTTATTATGGTAAAAATAAACACCCAGAAACAGAATATGCCTTGTCTTGTAGTCAAAAAGTTCATTTGATTGAAAATAGCAACGACATTGCGAACACCATCCATAGCGAAAAACTGATTTTAATGTGTCAAACAACTATGTCAGAACCAAAAATTACTGAAATGGCTTCAAATATTAAAATGATATATCCCAAAATTATTAATAAAGCAACTAGTTGTCACGCTACAAAGGTTCGTCAAGAGCAGTTATTGCATATATTAAAAACATATTATGGCAACCCTAATACTTGCTTTTTAGCAGTAGGTGACAAAATGAGTAACAACACCCAAAAATTATTAGAAACTGCTAAAGAAGAAGGCAATTTAACTGGTTACTTAATTGAAACCGCAAATGATCTTAATTTTAATGAATTGAAAAAATATCATAACATCATTATTGCTTCTGGGACTTCTACTCCTCTTGCAATTGTTAACGAAATAGTTGAAATTCTCAATCATCTAGATACTTATAAAAACGATTCTATTAAATCAGCTTTAAAAGGCGAAGATTATATATAAAATTAATACCCCTTAGGTTTTTAAGTACTTTTACTTATTTACCTAGAGGGGTTTTTTTTCTATTTTATTGTTCGTTAAGCTTTGCTCTTACTTGTGTTTCAATCTCTTTTGCTAATTCAGGATTTTTCGCAAGAACTTCTTTTACATTTTCTCTACCTTGACCTAAACGATCACCCTTATATGAGAACCATGAACCACTCTTAATTATGATATCCATATTACATGCCATATCTAATAGTTCACCTTCATGAGAAATTCCTTTTCCGAAAATGATATCGACTTCCGCAACTTTGAATGGTGGAGCAACTTTATTTTTAACAACTCTTATTCTTGTTGAATTACCTATTGCTTCTGTTCCTTGTTTTATTTGATCAATTCTTCTAATATCAAGACGAATTGTTGCATAAAACTTTAAAGCTCTACCTCCTGAGGTAGTTTCAGGGCTTCCAAACATAACGCCTACTTTTTCACGAATTTGGTTAATAAAAATGGCTACCGCTTTACTCTTGTTAATAACACCGGCTAGTTTACGCATTGCTTGACTCATTAATCTTGCTTGAAGACCGATATGACTATCACCCATATCTCCTTCAATTTCTGCTTTTGGTACTAATGCAGCAACACTATCGATTACAATAATATCAATCGCATTACTTCTAACTAATGCTTCTACTATTTCTAATGCTTGTTCACCATTATCAGGTTGAGATAGAATTAAATTATCTACATCTACACCTAAAGCTTTTGCATATGTAGGATCTAAAGCATGTTCGGCATCAATAAACGCTGCATAACCACCTTGTTTTTGAGCTTCGGCAATTGCATGTAAAGCAAATGTCGTTTTACCACTACTTTCAGGACCATATATCTCTATAATTCGTCCTTTAGGGTAACCTCCAACACCTAACGCAACATCCAAAGCTATTGACCCAGAAGGAATTACTTCTATTTTTTCATTAACTCTTTCACCTAATTTCATTACGGCACCTTTACCGTATTGTTTTTCTATCGTTTTAAAGGCTTCGGCTAAGGCTTTTTCTTTTTCTTCAGTCATTCTTTTATTCTCCTTCTTTTAAAACACTCTTATTCTTTATCATATACTCTGCACCACTGATAACTGTCATTAATGCTGTTAAGTATATTATTACTACCACTATTATTTCAAATATGTTTAAATTACCTTGATAAATATTATTATGTGGGCCAATTATTAACAATAATATAATCATTCCAAATTGTAAATTTGTTTTAATTTTTCCGAGTTTTCCAGCTGCAATAATCGTATTTTTACTAGCTGCTACAACTCTGAATCCTGTGACGATAAATTCACGTGCTAAAATTATTGTAATAACCCAGCCTTCAAGGAGACTCTTTTGTTCAAGTAAAATTATCATTAAAGCTAATACTAATAATTTATCGGCGAGCGGATCTGCAAATTTACCAAAATTGGTAATTAGTTTTAGTTTTCTCGCAAGATACCCATCAAGAAAATCACTAATGGCACCAACGATAAATATTATTAACATTATTAAATTACCCACACTTAAGTAATTTACACCATTAACGTTGATTAATGTTTTTTGGAACACATCCAAATATAGTGTCAAAACACCAATGACAATTATTACTGGTATTAAAAATATTCTAAATAAAGTAATACGATTAGGTAAGTTCATATTATATTCTCCTATGTTTACTAGTTTATTATATCATATTTTGTATAATAAATCTAGCAAATTAAATGCTTTTTTCTTTCGAAAAAACTGATTTTTATCCTTTAATTTTTAGCAGCATTTCTTCTATTCTGTCATTTGTTAAATAATTAGGTACTGGATAAAGTGGCCACGTCTCATTTTGAATATGCTTTATTAAAAAGGGCAAATCCTCTATTTCTATTTCTTTTATATTAGTTGGGATTTCTAATTTGGCATTTAAATCTTTTACAATTTTTATGAAATCTTCCCCGTTAACTAGTTCATTCAAACTTTTTTTAGTTTTATCATCATACATTTCAAGAATATATGGCAAGATAATGGCATTAGCTACCCCATGGGAAATGTGATATTTTCCACCAATTGCATGAGCAACTGCATGAACATATCCCACATAACCTCTTGTAAAAGCAGCACCAGCAAGATACGAGGCATGCTGCATATGTGCTTTTGCTGTAACATCTTGAGGATTATTATAAGCTTTAGGTAAATTTTCTAAAATTAACGCAATCGCTTCTTTTGACCACTTAATCGTATTTTTCGTGTTACTTTTGCCGATATAACACTCTACCGCATGCGTCAAGGCATCCATTCCCGTTGAAGCAATAAGGTTTTTTGGTAAACTAATAATCATAACAGGATCTAGTACCACAACATTCGGTACTAATTTAGGATCATTAACCGCGAATTTATCATTTTTTTCTTCATCAGTGACAACTGCTGCCACAGTACATTCACTGCCACTTCCTGCTGTTGTTGGAACAACAAGTAAAAAGGGAATGCGACATTTAATTTTAAGATTCCCACGCATTTTTAAAATACTAGTATTAGGATTATTAACTCTAGCTCCAACTAATTTCGCAATATCTGTTATAGAGCCACCACCACAAGCTATCAAGCCATCGCATTTACTATTTTGATATAGTTTTGCAATTTTCTCTACTTCATTAATAGAGGGTTCGCCATTTACTTGATCATAAATAACATAGTCAATTTTTTTCTCAGTTAAACCTCTATAAACCGTTTCAAAGTTATTTAAACTATTTACCTTTCTACTAATTATAATTAGCACCTTCGATAATTTTTCTTTTTCAATAATACTAGGTATTTTTTCGATAGCGTTAACACCTTCAATTTTGTTAGGTATCGGCCACTTTAGGAAATACATAGCTAGTTTTAAAATTTTTTGATAGCAGCGTCCAAGAAATATATTTTTTTCCTTCATAATTCACCTTCTACTATACTATATATTAATTATATCATATATCAAATAAATTACACCACATTAATGCATAATGTGGTGTTTAGTTTAGTTACTACCTATTTTATTCTTTACTACACTAATTATTTTCATTATTAACTGGTCTATATTCTGAGCTAATTTTGTCGTTTTATCAGCTTCAGGATATAAATTTTTAGTTTTAATTTCTTCATTATTCTTTATTTGTTCCTCAAACTCATTTTTACTCATTTCGAAATATTCATTTGGTCCATCAGTATTTTTAGAACCAATAACTACCCCAAATGATATTAAAATAATTCCTCCTAAGATTAATAATACTTTCTTAGACAATGACAAAACCTCCAAATACAATTATTATGATTAAATCTAATATTATTTTAAATGCATTGATATTAGTTTTAAAAGCTGGACATATTAAGAATAAATACAACCTCTCATCTAAATTATTAATATAATCTATGATCCCCTTTAATCTGTATAAAACAAGTATAATAAATATCAAAGCACAAAGTATTCCAACAATATTCGTAATTCTTCTATTCATATTAACATTATATGATATTTAATATATTATAATGTTATATTTTCTCTTAATGAAGGATGTAATGCTAAATCAATTGATGTAGCTATGATATGTGCAAGATCTTCAATATCGGCATCAACTTCTTTTGGAGTAACCATCATATTATATCCACTTGGAGTCAAAACTTGATTAATTAGGTCTTTCTTCTCTTCATATGTTAATGAACCGACTTCCCCTAAAAAATGTTTTTTTACCTCTTCGTTTGGTTCTTCCATCCGCTCATAGTCTTTGACTCCTGGCGTCAATTTATTAACAGATTTTTTTGATGTATTTAATTCATCGCCTAAATATTTCACAATATAATCTATTACATCACTTGTTATTGTTACCGCATCTACTACTGTCGGAACCCCTATCGCTATAACAGGTTTTCCTAAAGTAACAGAACTTATTTCTTTTCTGGCATTTCCCACTCCAGATCCAGGGTTTATTCCCGCGTCCGTAACTTGAATTGTTCTATTTACTCTAGAGATAGATGCTGCAGCTAGGGCATCTACTACTATTACATAATCAACGTTAATTTTATCGACAACACTTTTGATAATATCAAAGGTCTCAATTCCCGTATTACCCATAACTCCTGGACTGAAACCACTAACTTCCGAATAACCTTCGTGAACACTACCTAATTCAAATAAATGTCTTGTTACTATAACGTTATCTAAAACATAAGGGCCCAAGCTATCTGGTGTCACATTTACATTTCCAAGACCAATTACCAGACATTTTTTATTTGTCAATTGATGTTTTTCAATTAGTTCTAGTAATACATTCAGCAAAGCTTTTTCCATTTTTTTAGCATCTTCATGATCATGCATTTTAACATTTGTTAAATCAATTGTATAGTAAAGCCCTTCTCTTTTATTTATTAATTGCTCATCTTTTTTACCAACTTTAGTACAAATTACCGGAATATTATCTATATTATATTCATGGCAATTAGTATCTTGAAGATTATTAACACGCGCAGCATCTTCATAAGCTAAGTCAGTTCTTACATTAAATCCTCTTTCAGTTTCGTTTTTACAAAAGTTATTCATTTTATCACCTCGATTTATTTTTGCCAAAAATACCAATATTTATTACATATAAATCAATTTATTTTATATTTTCTAAATATAAGTTAATTCCCTTGAATTTCTATAAAAAATATGATATAATAAGAACGTTAATCTTCGGAGGTGAAATATTATGGCAAATATCAAACAACAAATGAAACGTGATATCACTAATGACAAGAAGAGATTATTAAACGCTTCTTTTAATTCATCCCTCAAAACAGCAATAAAAGCTTTCCAAACTGCTGTTACTGCAGGTGATAAAGCAAAAGCTCAAGAAGCTTATAATTTTGCTTGCAAAAAATTAGATAAGGCAGTTAGTAAAGGCATTCATCATAAAAACTATGCTAACCGTCAAAAATCACGTTTAGCTGCTAGCTTAAATCAAATGGCTTAATAAAAAGGACCTAAAAGGTCCTTTTTATTTTATATTGTTTCGAGCATTAGCATTTCTAATCCCAAATTTGGATCGATTTGTCCCGTTTTTACTTTATAATCTAAATCTGATAATTTAAGTATGTATTTTTCCAAAACATCTAGTTTAAATGTTTTAGCCTCTTTAACTAAATAATATGCTCGACCATTACTAATTCCTAATGTTTGAGCGATATCACTTTGGTTAAACCCTGACTGTAACATTTTTGAAGTGGAAAGAATATTTTGAAAACTTCGTCCAATTAAAGCTATTATACCCACCGTATCTTGAGTATTTTGATTCATATCATGAAAAATTCTAATCGCCTCTGGTTTGTTTTTAGCTATTATTGCTTTGACTAAACTATATATATCTGTTTCTAAGTCAGGATTTACTAAAAGTTCCACATCAGCGGTTGTAACTTTTCCACCAGGCTTAACATAATCAATTAATTTTGATGTTTCCATTTCCATTCTAACTAAATTATGTTTTACAAATTCTGTCAACATTACTAAAGCATCTTCTTTTATTTCGACATGCTCTTTAGCTAGTGCTCTAATTACCCATGCTTTATACTCAACATCATCTAGTTCTTGGGTATCGATTATATAGGCGGTTTTTTGAAGTTCTTTATAAACAGGATTATCCTTATCAATTTTAATACCTACTGCATCAATTATTAAAACGCAAGTATCGACAGGTTTTTTTAAATATTTAATTAAAGCTTTTGTATCATGTTTTATTGGGGTTTTTTGATTAGTTAAAAAAGTTGGATTTTTTCCAATTATTACCTTTGTTTCAGCAAGAAATGGTACTGTTATCGCATCAGCGATGACATCTTGTACACTTATTAAATCAAAGTCATACTTGATTATACTAGTCGTTTTAGGATCAAAATTAGCTAATAAACGGTCCATCTTAGCACGTTTTCTTACCTCTTCTGTTCCTGTAAATAAATAGATTTCTTCTATATTCATCTTCTTTACCCCCTTAGGCTTTTCTTGCTTACTTTAATATTATATCACGATTACATTATTTTTGTTACTTTATTGCTGATATTATCGAACATTTAAAATGATGGTTTTTTTATTTTTAGTCAAGTATAGTTCTTTTCCTATCAATTTTTTAATAGTTAAAGGGTTAGGAAAATTAAAACTGTTTCTATATCCACTCATTATAACTGCCTTTTTAAATTTTACTTTTTTTAAAAATTCACTTGATGTAGAAGTTAGTGAACCATGATGGGCTATTTTTACTAAATCACAAATAATATTCGCATATTTATCTACTAAAACTTGCTCGGCTTTTTCTTCTATATCACCTAGAAAAAGCCATTTTTCTGTTTTAAAATGGAACATTAAAACTAGACTATTATTATTAGTATCGTTCATATTTAAAATTGGCGATAAAACTTGTATTTTTAGGCCTTTAACATTAAAAATTTTACCAGCTTTAACTTTTAACACACGTTTCACTTTTTTAAGTTCTAAATGATGATTGTCGTAGGTTCCTAAAACTAAATTATCTATTTTAATGTTTGTTGAAATATTTTCAAGTTCACCCACATGATCTGTATCACTATGTGTAATAAAACAATAATCTAATTTTCGTATTCCTTGAGCTAAAAGATATGATAAAACTTCATGATTACTTGACTTTTCTCCCGTATCAATTAAAATATGGTATTTATTATAAGGACCTACAATAAGAGTTGATTCTCCTATAGGTAGATCAAAAAAGATAACTTTATTATAATGATTAAATGAAGGATTTACTCCCCAAACAATAAGAAGCAATATAAATGATAAAAATACCATTATTGTTTTTTTAATTTTAAGGCGGAAAGTATTCCCTACTATTATTTTTTTATTTTTAACAATTTCTATTATTCCTACTGCCATAACTAATATAACATAGTATGATAACGAAATAATAATATTAGGCTTTCCGAGTATAACGATAAAATAATCAATATTTGCTATTCCTTTAGTTACTGTAAGAAAACATTTGACTAAATATTTGTAACCAATATCTAAAAAGGGAACGACAAAGGTTAAAAATGATGCCGGTAATAAAACATAAGAAACAAATGGTATATAAATAAGGTTAGCTATTAATGATAAGATATTAACTTCATTATTAAAATTAATAACAATCGGAAGAGAAAAAAAAGTACAAAGCAGAGTAGAAAAAAATGTCCCTATAATACTTTGTAACACTTTGTTATTTTTCGGCCATATCGGCCCCTTAAGCAATTCTAATCCTGATATTGTTAAAGTTATGGCGAGAAGATATGATAGTATAAAACTTAAATTAAAAATTAAGTAAGGATTGATAAGTAACACTATTATGGTGTTTAAACTGATTACGTCAAGTGATGTCATTTTAAAATTATATTTATGATTAATTATACTTAAAACGTAATTAAGAATTACCCTTATTAACGATATCAAAAAGTTTGTCATTATCAGATAACAAGTCATGACTATTATCACAACAGCATCGTTATATTTGTAGAGTTTTGGAATTTTTTTCGATAACATTTCTAATACTTTAGTTAAAACCATTATAATTAAACTTGCATGAAGACCAGATATAACGAATAAATGACTTATACCTATTTTTTGAATACTTTCTTTCATATCACTAGGCATATCAGATATCCCTAAAATAAGAGCTTTAATGACACTGCTTGATGATCCAGATACTCTTTTTTCAATATAACTTTCTAAATAGTATTGGATTTTTCGAATGGTAAAACTTCTTTTTAAAAATGCACTTTTTTCTATTTTTATTAAACCTATTATATGTTTGTTTTTATAGTATTGTTTTTCATTAAATAATGTCGGAATGTGTTCTTCTTCAAAATTACTAAATACCCCTTTGATATATAAATAATCCCCAACTTGATATTTCTCAGGTAATTTAATAATAAACAACCGACCATTATATTTTATAACATAATTATATTTATTATTTGCAGTATATTTTGTTTTTTTAACTGATTTTATTTTCGCAATGCCATCTATCACATCACCTTTATAATCGCGACTAAGATATGTTCTTACCCCAAATGAAATAAGCATAAAAGTTAGTGTGATTAATATAACAAAAAACAGCTTTTTATTTTTAAGATAACAAATTATTAATGCAGTAATTAAAAATGTCAAAATGACGCCAAAATTAACCCATTTATTTATATTAATTAAAAGCAAAAGAAATAACACTACAATAAGCAAAGCGATTATGAAATGATTTGTAATGCTTTTAAATATCGATGTATGTTTTAATCGCAGTAAAGATTTCCGCACCAATGCCTGGCACATTTTTAATTTCTTCAATATTCTTAAAATAACCTCTTTCATTTCGATAATTAATTATCGCTGTAGCTTTGGCTTCACCTATACGTGGTAATTTAATCAATTCACTTATTCCAGCTGTATTAATATTAATTAAACTACTATTATCTTTATTTGTTTTAAAAGGGATTCTAATTGTAGCAGTTTCGTTTATAGGTTGAACAAGATTAATCTTTGCCAAATCAGCATCAGGTAACAATCCACCTGCTAATTCCAATATCTCATACATAAACATAGAACTATTAATTTCGTATATTCCTGGACATTTTACAGCTCCTTCAATGTTCACAATAACTGCCGCATGTTGTATTTCACTTTCTTCAAATATCATTGTCGTATTACTACATCCAGATAGTAACATACTTAAAAACAATATAAGCAATTTATGATATATTTTCTTCATCAGTTATACCTCCCTTCATATTATAATAAAATAACGTAGTAAACGAAAATAATACTAAATGATAAAAAAGACTGCCTAGTTTTAACTAAACAGTCTTTTTTGTTAGCATTTGCTATAATTAATCATTTTTTGTTTTTAGTTTATCTACTAAATCCATAAATAATTGATAATATGTCTTGTATGATTCATCGCCAAATGTTAAAGTGCCATTTTTAATCATATCAGCTCTTAAATCCGTTAATACATATCCTAAAGTTTCTTCATCTTCAAGAACCTTCACAGCTGGAGTATAGTAAGCATCTATTATTCTTTGTTTTAAAGAACTAATTGATTTATTTTCATCTTTTTGAGCTTCAAGATACTCTTTTACAACTTCTTCTTTTGGTAGGGCAACAGAACGATGTGTATAATATGCTGTATCTGCAGCTGATGTGATAACTACTTTTCCAACAGATGATTCTGTTTCAAAGAAATCAAGTGTAGTATAGGCATTAGTTAAAGTTTTTGATGATGTTGAAGTTGTTGTAAATTGTGATTTTTGTTTTTCAATTACACCTTCATCATTATAAACATTACCAATCATAATGTTTTCCCAACTACTCTTTAACAATGATTTTAAACTGTCACTCAACTCACTTGAAGAAGTGTAAGTAGTTGAAGTATTAAGACTAAGTTTAATACCTTTTGCTTTGATATCGGCAAGTGTATAAGATTCATAAATTACGGTACTATCGTCAAGACTTGCTGCGCGATACATACGGCATAATTCACTTACACGTGCATATGGTGTTAATCCTCTAACATTCTTATCGTTAATCTTACTTAAAATCCAATTAACAAGAGCTTTACCATGAGCAATAACTTCTACTTTATTAGTTTCACTCATATCTTCAAAATCATCATATACGTTATTACCATCAGCATCAACATAGAATGTTAATGAGAAACCAGTAACATTGAAGTACTCATCATATACATTTTGCATTTGTTGTTGAAGAGTCATTTCAGCGTCTTTTTTGTTAGCTTCTAAAGTTGCTTCGTAATTAGCTTTTTTAGTTTCATATTCAGAAAGTAATGAAGCATAATCTTTATCTGTTGAATCTTTTTTAGCTAAGTTGCCCATTGCTACCATATATTCATAAGCAGCTGAATTAATTGATTTTGAAGCTTCATTGTCATATGTATAACGTGATTTTGCATATTCAGTTAAAGCATCATCGTATAATGAACCAGTTACAACTAAATCTAATTCTCTAGTAACACCAAAAGCATCACGAAGGAAATTAGCAAATCCGTAATTTTTAGCATATCCATCACCTGCAAGTGATCCTGCTTCTAATTCGGCTTTATAAGCACCAACTTCTTTATCATAATATTTTTGATATTTGTCATTGTCTAAGATTGTTCCATTAGCTAAATTTACAACATCTTTAAATGAAGTATTAGCGATAACTAAATATTGATTCATATAGTTAACAGCTGTTCTAATACCATATCTTTTTGCTAGTTGATTGTAGAAATCATCGGCAGTTACTACTACTTCTTTACCATTTAAAGTAAAACTATACATATTTTTATTAGATTCATCAGTAGTACGATTAAATCCATTATATTCTACTGTAGCGTTAGCATAGGCACTCTTAATTGATGTCGCAAATAAACTTTCAAGACCTTCATCATAAATCTTTAAGCCTGATTTTTCACGAGCTTTATAAAGATAATAATTAATTTTTGAACTTGTTAAAGCTGTACGATATAATTGTTCATTAATTTCTTCTTCTGTTGCATCAACTTTATTTTCATTTACTTTTAATGCTAAATATGTACTTGAACCATATTGTAAAGGAGCAATTGTATAAGCTTTTTCAGCTTTTTCTGTTGATAAAGCTTCTAAATCATTAAATAATTTATTAGCTATTATACTACTAATTTTGCTTAAATTACCATATGTGAAGTTAAAGTCATAAACAGCTTTTCCTTCTTTTGTAGAAGTTAAATCAAAAGTTTTGTCATTAAGCGTTACATTAGGAGTTTGATTTGCATCATCAACATAATCATATACTTCATCATATAATTCTGCAAATACTTTAGCAACTTCTTGAGCATTCATCAATGCACCTGCTTTTTTAACACCATTAACTACTTCTAATTTGTGCCAACCTTTGTAATCAAAACTTGTAGCATAAACATTGTGTTTTTCTAAAGCATAACGTGCTTCAGCATCACTTCTGAAATTAAGAATTATAGCTTTGATAGTTGTTTTAGTAACAGTGTTTTTAGCATTTTCATATTCTGAATCTGTGAAATATTTTTCTTTAGTTACGTTTCCGTCTTTATCTTTAACAGGTTCAAAGTTTTTAACTTCATTAACTAATTGTTCCTTACAATAAAGATAACGACGATAGTCAAGTTTAATGTATTCTTCTTGTTCTTCTTTAGTGTATAGTCCTTCTGATAATAAACCATCGTAGAAGTCTTCTTCTGCTTCTTTACGCGCTTCTTCTGTATCAAGAGCACTACCATAAATTATTTCTTCTTTATAATCATCGTAACCTTCTTCTGTAAATGCTGGAAGAATAGCGTCATCAAGCATTTCATTTAGAATAGATGTTCCATAAGTTGAAAGGGCACGGTAGAATACTTGATTTTTAGTTACTGTATAATCACCAATTTTGATAAATGTACCATTAGGATCTGTAATAGTTGGAACTTGTGAAGGATATTTATAGGTTTCTTTTTCTTTACATCCCGTAACGCCAAGTGCACAACATGCTAATAGCACTACTAAACATAAGTTTTTAAATAGATTCTTTTTCATTGTTGTCACCATCCTTATTTAGCAAGTTCTAAGCTATTTAATACAGCTTTTTCAGCTTCAAGATAACGAGTTTTTGTTTCATCATTATTGAATTTATATTTGCCTTCTTCTACTTTACTTGTACGTAATTTTGACAAATATTCATCTATTACGTTATCATCTTCAAGTTCGCCTATAGCACCATCATAATAATACTTTAGTGCGTTTGTCAATGCTTCAGTAAATTCATAATCACTTGCAAAACCATATTCTTCTAATTTTTCTTTCTTAAAGTCTGAATTTTCTTCACTCCATTTATCGTTTTTAGATGCACGATATAATTTGTAAAGATTTGTTGTATTCATAATAAAGTCTATTTGTTTTTCTGCTACTTCCTCAGTATCTTCATCAACTAAGATGTGTTTAGCAGTTCCAGCAATAGCTATTTTATGATAACCAAATCCCGTAGGGAATGATCCATCAACATAAACAGGAGCATCAAAAGTACGACCTTCGAAACCAGCTTCAGCAATTTCATGATAAGCCTTGCTGATTACATCAACAAATTCTTCAACGATGCTACTATCATTGTTGTAAGTAGCCGCATTTTCAGCTTTTAGTTTTAATCCTAAAGCAATATATTTACCCCATTCAGGATCTGTTACATCGGCTTCTTGGTAAACATTTACAACATATGTTAATTGATTGTATAATCCTGTTTCGCCAGTGAAACCAGCTTTTTCGTATACTAATTCAACAAGTTCTTTAGCAGCATTCATTTGTGCTTCTGTCCAAAGTTTTTGTTCAGCATCATCTTCAGTATCAAAATCTTCTTGACTAGCACTACCATTTAAGTCATAGTCAACATAAGCGATTAGGTTAACAACTGATAATTCAAAATAATCATTCCACATTTTAATCATAGCTTCTTTTAAAGCTTCTTTTGTATAAGTAGTTTGATTGAATAAATCATATGCATCTTCTAATGCTATTAAGTTTGCTACTAATTCTTTTTCATCGCTCATTCTTAAATAATCATGTAAGAAATTTTCCCAACCATATTTTGCATCGAAACCAGCAGATGCATAATAGCCTTTATTGAAGTAATATTTCAAACTCTTAACATTTGTTTGCATTGCATCATTTAAAGCTTGGTGGTCGTATATTTCACCTGTTTCAGGATTATAAATACTATTGAAATCTTTATTACCTAAAACCATATGAGTATTCATCATACTAATTGTTATTTGAGGACCATATTGTTTTTCAAGACTTTCAAAAAATTGTTGTGCGCTTACTTTGATTTCGTTTGCATTAGCATTATCTTTGTATGTAAACACATAAGTCTTATTATTCTTTTTATTGTTAACATATTTATCGAAATCTTTTCCTTCTGTTAAACCTAAAGTAGTACCTAGAAGTTTTGTATATTGAGCACCATACATTGTATCAATGAAATGGTCGAATATTTTTAATGAATGATCTTTTCTAAGTTTTATTAGAAGTCTTGCTTGTTGATTTTCATCAAATTTATCTTCTAACATATGTTCTTTAAGTTCTTTCTTTAATTCTTCAGTAGGTGCTTTTTCACCAGCAATTACTGAAAAGTCAACAACATCAGTTGATTTTTTAGATTCTTTTTGAGCAAGTTTTAAAGCAAGATATTTAGTACTTCCACTTGCAAAAGTAGAGAAATCATATTTTACAGCATCTTTAAAAGTGTATTTATCTTCTTCATCAGTATTTAATTTTAATGAAGTAAATAATGTTGTTTTAACACTTGAATTGATTGCAGTTGCTTGATCAGCATTAAACACGAAACGTGAGAATTTATTGTATCCTTCCTCACTATCTTCGCCTTTAAATTTAGCTAATTCTTCCATGTTGAATTCTAAGTTACCATCAGCATCGTATGAATAATGAACATCTTTTTTCAAAATTTGATATTCAGGTTTTAAATTGCCAACAGCGTCATAGTAATCAGCATCAGCTTTAGTGTAATAAGCATAAAGATAATTATACATATCGATATATAATTTTTTTACTTCATTTTCATTGAAGAATTCATCTTCAGCTAATTCTTTATTTTCACTTTTAAGATTAGCAATTTCTTCATCGTGTCTTAAGGCTTCAATTTCATCAATACGATTTAAGCTATTTAATTCAGCTTTTTTAGCTTCAATTTCTGCCTTCTTTGCATTGATTTCAGCCTCATCAGTTAAATCTTTGATTTCTTTTTCTAAATCTTCTAAAGCTTTTTCAGCTGCTTCAATTGCATCTTTATTACCTTTTACGATTTCTAATTCTGCATCGATTTTGTCTTTATTAGCTTCAGCATCAGTTTCAAGTTCATCAATTTTAACTTCATTAGCTTTAATTTTTTCTTCATTGATTGCTTTACGATTTAAATTGTACCAACCTTTTGAAGAAAGATTGTCAGTATCAATACCAAAACGTTTCATTACTTTTAATGCTTGAGCTTCGCTATCAAATGTAAGAACAAGACCTGTTACATTAGCTTCTAATGTATCAGCATATAATTCTTCATATACTTTTTGATAATCTTCTGCATCATAATCATTTTCAGCAATTTCCTTTTCATAGGCTTCTTTTGCATAAAGATAACGACGATATTCTAATTTGTGATAATCTTCACGCAATTGATCGTTACGATATCCTGCAATGATTAATGAATTAAGATATTTCTTTTCGGCTTTTTCTTTTTCAGCATCAGTTAATTCATCGAAGTTTTCACCATATATTAATTCATTAACAAATTTTTTATATTCTTCACTTTCAGTATCAACATCAATATTTTTCAATAATTCAGTATCAACTAAAGAATTTAATTGAGATACGCCATATGAATATTTCATATTGATATATAGCTTTTCATTAGTGATTACGTAATCATCTAATTTAGCATATGATCCTTTTGGATCATCAATCTTAGGATTTTTTGATTTCCCAGATACAACGGACGCAATAATTGCAATAGTAACGATTACTGCTAGTCCACAAATTACCGGTAAAACTACTTTAATAAGACTTTTACCATTCATGGTTTTTTGACTCATGATTCTTTCACTCCTTCATTTTTCATAAAGTTAACAATAATATAATATCAAATTTTAACTAAAAAAACAAATGATATACCAATTTTTCATATAAAATTCACATTTTTTCACATATTATTTTGATTTATCTTCAAACTTTTTATTCTTTTTTCTCAAGTATGAATAATAAATTAATTAATTTTGTTAAGTATGGGCTAATGTAATTATCATTTTTTCTATTTTTCACGTATTATATTGCGGAAGGAGGATTATTATGAATCAATGTCGTCAAGAATACGGATATGCTTTCATCCTTGTATTATTCATTTTATTAGTTATTATTGGTGCTTGCTGGGCTTTTTAAGTGCTAATTAACTATTTTTCATAATTGTTTGAATCTTTTTAAAAGGAAAAACTTGTTTAACAAGTTTTTTCTTTTTTTAGGCTTTTAGGAACTTATGTAAACTTAAAAATCGCTTTTTTGATTTTTTTAAAAAAATATGATATAATATTTAATTAGAAGTAAACTATTACTTAGAGGTATAATAATGAAAGTAATCGTACTAGCAAGTGGCTCAAAAGGAAATGCCACTTACATCGAATCTGGTAATACACGTTTTTTGATTGATGCGGGCATTAGTTATAAACAAATAAAGGAACGTTTACAAGAAAAAAACATTGAACTAAAGGAACTTAATGCTATTTTTGTAACCCATGAGCATGCAGATCATGTGAAACATTTAACAACTGTTTTAGAAAAAACTCATGCTCATTTATACATTAACAAAAAAAGTTTCGATGCCTTAGATGGTAAAGTTAGAAGTTATCTAACAATGTTTCCAATTCATTTAATTGAAAAAGATACAAAATATTGTTTAAATGATTTATTTGTTGTTCCCATTAATATGTCTCATGACGCTAAAAATACGTTTGGTTATTTAATAAAAACACCGGATCATACAGCAGCTTATCTAACTGATACCGGATTTGTCGAAGAAAAGTATTTCCCTATTTTGAGAACCATTGAAATTTTAATCGTTGAATCTAATCATAACGTTGAGATGCTCATGGCAAGTAAAAGAATATGGCCCCTAAAACAGCGCATTTTAAGTAGTAAAGGTCATTTATCAAATGAAAACTGCCACGATCTGTTAAAAAAGATTATGAGTAATAATACAAAATATGTAATCCTAGCGCATTTAAGCGAAGAGTGTAATACCGAAGATCTTGCTTATCAAGCTTCTTGTCCTCTATTTATTAACTCTAAGACCAAATTACTTATTGCCAAGCAGCACGAAGCGGTTGATGTAACGGAGCAAGATGCCGCATGATTAATATTATAGCTGTTGGTAAGATTAAAGAGATTTTTTTAACAAATGGCATATCAGAATATTTAAAAAGACTTTCAGCCTATGAAAATGTACGATTAACAGAAGTAAAGGAAATCAACTATAAAGAAACTGCTGAAAATATTAAACGAGAAGGATTATTAATATTAGAAAAAATTACACCGGATGATTTCGTTATCACTCTTGAAATAGAAGGAAAACAAATCGATAGTGTTTCTTTCGCCCAAAAAATATCTGAATTGCAAACTTATGGTAACAGCCGCATCACCTTTGTCATCGGGGGATCAAATGGCTTAAGTGATGAAGTAAAAGCTAGAAGTAATTTTAAGTTATCATTTTCAAAATTTACTTTTCCCCACCAATTAATGAGATTGATTCTTTTGGAGCAGATTTATCGTGCTTACACAATTATTAATCATAAAGAATATCACAAATAAAAGAGAGGTTAAATATGAACATTTTTATTACCATTTTATTTTTAATCGTAAATGTAGGCTTTTTAGCTGCTTACACAGTAAATTTCATTCTTTGCTTACGTCGAGATATAAAAGCTAAAAATAAACTTAAATCTTCTCCTCTTGAAGTAGAAGGAACCGTAAAAGAAATTGAAAGCAATGGAAAACGTATTTTTATGCTTGTAGATTTTGTTAGTCCTAAATCATTAACTTCTTTTACTCATCAATTTGAATTTACACCTAATGAAATTAATATGGAAGATTATCATAAGGGTTCTAAAGTAACTATTTTATATAATGATGTTACTGATGAAAAAAAGGTTTTGAACTTTCCTTTCGTTTTAAAAGGAAACAAAATCACATTGGAAAAAGGGCCTTTATTCACAAATCTTGCGATGATGGTAGTATCGCTATATGGAACGATTAACCATCTTGTAAGATCTATAATAGGAAATGCTTTTACCGATAATAGTGTTTCTATAGAAAAAATATATGGAAATTACTTGTATCCATTTATAATCGTCCTTTTATATGCTGTTTTAATGACTTACTTAATAGATAGCTTAACAAATGCTCCAAAAGAAGATAATCAAAATTATCTTAAGATATATGGTGTACGCGCAAAAGCTCGTGTTGTAACTTTTAAATTTGGCCGTGGTAAAAATCAAAAAGGCTTAAAAGAATCAATGTTAGAAATTGAATACTATACAAAAACAGGAGAAAAGATTAACACACGTCTTAACTCTTTCTTATATACAGAAACCCAAGAAGAATATATTGATATCATATACGATGATAAACAACCAAAAAATGTTGTTTATTTGAAAGCTTAAGATATGGAACACAAGAGTTTTAAACTTGTTTCACCTTTCAAACCGATGGGAGATCAACCAAAGGCAATTGAAACATTAGTGACTAATGTCAAAAATGGGGTAAAAGAACAAACTCTTCTTGGTGCAACAGGCACTGGCAAAACGTTTACGATTGCCAGTGTTATTGCTAATACTAACAAAAAAACCTTAGTTCTTGCTCATAATAAGACATTAGCAGGTCAACTGTATAGTGAATTGAAAACTTTTTTCCCTGAAAATAGAGTAGAGTATTTCATTTCATATTACGATTATTATCAACCAGAAGCTTACGTGCCTAGTAAGGATATGTATATTGAAAAGGATTCTAGCATTAATGATGAAATTGATCAAATGCGACATTCCGCTACTTCGGCGTTGCTAGAAAGAGATGATGTAATAGTAGTTGCTAGCGTATCTTGCATTTACGGTATTGGAGATCCCGAGGAATATAAAAAATCGAGTTTAACAATCCATAAGAATGATGAAATTTCACGCGATAATTTCATTGAACAACTTATTGATATGCAATTTAGTAGAAATAACATTGAATTTGATCGTGGTACTTTTAGGGTTAAAGGAGATAATGTTGACATTATTCCCACTTATGAAAAAAATGAAGGTATTCGCGTCCTATTCGATTTCGATGAAATAAGTAAGATTTGTACTTTTGATGTAACAACAGGAAAAGTGCTTTCTTCTGTTAATACTATTACTATTTTCCCTGCCACGCACTTCGTTGTTAGCGATGAAAAAAAAGATGAAGCAATAAGAAGAATTGAAAAAGAACTTGATGATCAAATTAAATTTTTTGAAGAAAACAAAAAACCATTAGAAGCAGAAAGAATAAAAGAACGTACCAAATATGATTTGGAAATGCTAAAAGAGATAGGAACATGCAAAGGTATAGAAAACTATTCTCGACATCTCAGTCTTAGAAGTGAAGGTGAAACGCCTTTCGTTCTTCTCGATTTCTTTGGTGATGATTACTTAATGGTTATTGATGAATCACATGTAACAATTCCGCAAATAAGAGGAATGTATAATGGTGACCGAAGCAGAAAAATGACTTTAGTCGACTATGGCTTTAGACTTCCTAGCGCCCTCGATAATAGACCTTTAAATTTTGATGAATTTGAAAGCAAAATTAATCAAGTAATTTATGTTAGTGCTACTCCAGGTGATTTCGAATTATCTCGCAGCCAAGTCATTGAACAAATTATCCGACCAACTGGTCTACTTGATCCAACAATTGAAATAAAACCAATAAAAAATCAAATAGATGTCATACTAAACGAATTAAAAAAACAAATTGCTAAAAATGAACGAACTTTAATCACAACTTTGACAATTAAAATGAGTGAAGACCTCACCAAATATCTAAAGGAAATGGGAATTAAAGTTGCTTATCTACATTCGGAAATTAAAGCATTGGAGCGTCTAGAAATCATTAGAAAACTACGTCAAGGAGTATTCGATTGTATCGTCGGTATTAATCTTTTAAGAGAAGGTCTTGATATTCCTGAAGTAAGTTTGATTTTAATTCTTGATGCCGATAAAGAAGGATTCTTGCGAAGTACTCGCTCGCTAATTCAAACGATTGGCAGAGCAGCAAGAAACGCTAATGGTCACGTCATAATGTTTGCAGATAACGTTACTGATTCAATGCATGAAGCGATTACTGAAACATATCGTCGCCGCCAAATTCAAGAAAAATATAATCTTGATCACAATATTACACCAAAAACAATTACAAAAGAAATTAGTGAATCAATAACAATTTTTGATGATAATACAAACGATGAAAATATTTTTCTTGACAGCGATAAAATTAAAGAAATGTCTACTATTGAAAAACGTAAGATTATTGCTGAACTCGAAGAAAAAATGCGTAAAGCTGCTAAAGATCTTAATTTCGAAGAAGCAATGGTTCTACGTGATGCTATTTTAGAAATTAAAACTACACTATAGCTACCATTAAGGGTTGAATTTACTTCAATCCTTTTTATTTTGTTTTCTTGCATAACAAAAGTAAATTATTCCATTATGTGCTATACTATGCTAGTATTATAAACTTAATTTAACTAGGTGGTGAAACTATGAATAATTCATCAAATCATAATAACCTTGTAATAGTAGGTTTATCAGGTGGTGTAGATAGCAGCGTCGCTGTTATTAAATTGCTTGAAGAAGGCTATAATGTCGAAGCTATTTTTATGCGCAATTGGGATTCAGCCACCAATAATGATATCCTTGGAAATCCTACCCTCAATGATGATGTTTGTCCTCAAGAGGTTGATTATCAAGATGCTGTAAAAGTAGCTGAAAAACTAGGTATTAAACTTCATCGTGTAGATTTCATTGAGGAATATTGGGATCGCGTTTTTAAATACTTCCTAGATGAATATAAAAAAGGACGAACTCCAAATCCTGATATTATGTGTAATAAAGAAATCAAATTTAAGGCCTTTCTTGAATATGCCAATAACCTAGGAGCTGATTATATCGCTATGGGTCATTATGCTAGATGTATTCACAAAGATGGCAAACACTATCTATTAAGAGGTGTTGATGAAAATAAAGATCAAAGTTATTTTCTATCGGAGTTAACTAGCGCACAAATAGCTAAAGCTTTATTTCCAGTAGGAGATATGCGAAAACCTGATGTACGAGCTCTCGCGGAAAAATATCAGTTAGTTACTGCAAACAAAAAAGACTCAACTGGTGTTTGCTTTATTGGTGAAAGAAATTTTAAAGCCTTCTTACAGAACTACTTACCTGCTACTCCTGGCAAAATGGTAGATATCAATGGTAAAGTACTTGGAACTCATGATGGAGTAATGTACTATACCATTGGTCAAAGAAAAGGGCTTGGAATAGGTGGCGAAGGTGACCCATGGTTTGTAGTAGGAAAAGATGTTTTATCGAACACTCTCTACGTTGGCCAAGGAAAACTTCAAGAACTACTTTTTGCTAATCGTGTTATCGTGACAAATCCAAGTTTCTTTAATGAAAAACCCCTTAATAATACTCACCTTACCGCTAAATTCCGCTATCGTCAAAAAGATATTGGTGTCGTTATTAATTGGATAGATGAAAATACTTTGGAAGTATTAACTGATATCCCCGTAAAAGCTATAACACCTGGTCAAGCATGTGTTTTTTACGACGGCGAATATTGCCTCGGAGGTGGCACAATTGATAAAGTATATATGAATGATGTTTTACGGAAATACTAATATTAAGGAAGTGTTTTAATGAAAGTTGAAGGAACTATCACCCGCATCAATTACTACAATAAAGTTAATGGCTATGGTGTTGTTATTATATCGTTAAAAGATGAAGATTATAAAATAAAACGAACTAAAAACCATTTAATAGGAAAACAATTAACTATCACATCATCGTTCGATCGCCAACCACTAGTGGATGAAGAGTATTCCTTTGAAGGAAACTTTATTAAAGATCCTAATTATGGGCTTCAATTTAAAGCAACTTCTTTTACAAGAAAAGATATATATTCCACAGAGGGGGTTATCAATTACTTATCTAGCCCCATATTTAAAAATATTGGCATCAAAACTGCTAAAATCATTGTAAATGCTTTAGGGGTAGATGCTATTGATAAAATAGCAAAAGATAAAACAGTTCTCGAAGGACTTGGAATAAACGCTAAAAATATTGATACGATATATTATGCTGTACTAGACAACCGCATAAATGAACAAATAATTATGTTTTTCTTAAATAATGGGTTATCTATTGATCTTTGTCATAAGATTATCGCCATTTTTGGAGCTACTGCGATTGAAACAGTTAAGGAACAACCTTATATTTTAATGGAAAAACTAGATCATTTTGGATTTCTGAAAAATGATAAATTTGCTTTAAAAATGGGAATAGAACCTAATTCTAGTATTAGACTTAACGCTTTGCTTTTGTATATACTAAAAGAATTAATCTATAATAAAGGTGATAGCTTTGTTGATACTCATGAATTGCATAAACAAATGAATCATTATTTAACTACAACAAATGAATTTGATTTAACATTTGAGAATTATCAAGATATTTTAAACAATTTAGCGGAAAATAATAAAGTGTTTTTAACTACTGATGGCCGAGTGTTTGATTATGACTTGCATCTGAAAGAAATTAATCTCGCACAAATTATCGCTGATAAATTAAATTCTACTTCTTGCTTTTCGGAATTGTTTACAGATGAAGCTATTAATAAAGCATATCAAAAAATACAGAAAAAATTACAATTTAAATTAAACAGCGACCAAGAAAATGCTGTTATTAACGCGTTTAAAGAACCATTTGTTATCATCACAGGTGGACCTGGTACTGGTAAAACTACGATTATTAAAACAATAGTCAATTTATATACCGAAATATTATCTCAAGGGAAAAGTGATAATAGCACTATTGTTGACTCTATAGCCTTATTAGCTCCAACAGGTAGAGCTGCCAAAAGATTAAAGGAAGTTACTCTCGTCAACGCTTCAACCATTCATAAATATTTAGGGTATACTGGAGATGGTCATTATGCATATGATGAAGAAAATAAAACTAGTGAAAAACTTCTTATCGTCGATGAATCTTCAATGCTTGATTTGCCACTTGCCTATCAACTGTTTTCATCAATAGGATCTGATACTAGATGTGTTATCGTAGGCGATGTTGACCAGTTACCTTCTGTAGGACCAGGGCAAGTTTTAAAAGATCTCATCGATTCAAAAGAAATTACAACAATCAGATTAACTAAAATTCACCGGCAGGATGAAGGTAGTAAAATTATTGAACTAGCCCACGATGCTAACGAAGGACTCGTTTCTGAAAATATAATGGAACGTTTTAATGATCGTTATCTTATTCCTACTGACAACGAACATTTGCTGGGAATGGTTGTTGACTTAGTGAAACTAGCCTTATCAAAAGGAAAAAACATTCGAGATATTCAAATACTCGCACCTATGTATCGTTGTAATTTAGGAATTAATGAAATAAATGATCGTGTTCAAAATGTTATTAATCCAAAAAAAGAAAATGAAGATGAATTAGTTTATGGCGGAAGTACCTTTAGACTTGATGATAAGGTAATTCAACTGGTCAACAGGAGTGAAAAAAAAATTATGAATGGCGATATCGGTTACGTTCATAGTTTTCTTTACCAAGATGGTGAAATAACTGGTATGAGCGTTTCTTTTGATTTTGGAATAATTGATTATACGCTAATTGAACTTGAAGATTTAAAATTGGCATATGCTATAAGTATCCACAAGGCTCAAGGTAGCGAATTTGATATTGTCATAATGCCATTAACTACTTACTATCAATTTATGTTCAAAAGAAAACTAATTTACACAGGTTTGACAAGAGCTAAAAAGCTTTTAATCCTAATTGGAGATATTAATGCATATCGCCGTGGCATAACTAGAATTGAACAAAACCGTCAAACTATTTTGCGTGAAAAGATCAAGGAGTTTTTAAATAAAAAAAATCAATCCATTAAAATAGATGATAAAAAAAGTGCCTTTAGTGATTTAGGAGAATATGAATTGGAATTAACACCTTTTGATTTTTTAGATAAAAAATAAAAAGTAAAAATTTTACACTTATACTTTCTATTTTTATAGACATACTATTAATGCTAATAAATTAAGATCTATTTTATAAGCAAACCTTTAAACAAAAATGGTGGTGTTAATATGAAATCAGCATTTGTTCCTATAATGTTAGGTACAATAGTGGTTTTAGGTACTAGCGTAGCCTTACTTCATAAACCCCAAATTGATAAGATGATGAAATCAGTTGGGTGCTCAATGAAAGAAATGGGATGCCAAATGACCGAAAAGTTTAAAGACCAAAATGAATCTAATTGTTCTTGTGGAAATTAATTAATTGTGCCCAATAACAAGTGCCGCTATGCAATTGCTTAGATTCAAAAATAAGCCCCTTAAAAAAGGGGCTTTATTTTTTGGTTTCATATATAATATTTTACAATTTAGGAACATACAATGTTTTTTTCGATAAAGTTGGAATAGGGTTCGTTTGTGTACCTTTAGCTGTTTTACTAACTTCAGCACCAATTCCTGCCATTTTAGAATCGCTAAGATCTATTAAATATAAAGCAACCGCTTCTTGAATTGCTGGCTCTTTAGGACTTCCAAACTCTAATTCACCATGATGTGATGCAATCATATGTTGAAGAAGCAAATATTCTTCTGTATCACATACACCTAAGTTTAAAGCTTCTTTTTCCAGCATCTCAAGGCCTATTAACAAATGACCCAATAAATTACCTTTTAAAGAATATACTGGACTTTTAGCATCACTTAATTCTTCTGTTTTACCAACATCATGAATAAGTATTCCGGCATACAACAAATCTTTATTTAGGGTTGGGTAATTTTTTAAGTAAACATCTGCTATTTTTAACATTGAATAGGTATGATATGCCAATCCAGATAAATAGTTATGGTGCATCGTCATCGCAGCAGGATAAATAAAGAATTTATCAGCAGCACTTGATATCACGGCCTTTACTAAATTTTGAAGAATAGCATTATCAATTTTGAAAATATACTCTTTAATTCCTTGTTTTAATTCTTGTTCTGTTAATGGAGCATATCGATAAAAAGTATTTATATCTATTTCTCCTTCTTTTGGCATTTCTACTTTACTAATAATATATTGATGTTTACCATTATATTCATTTACTTTAGAAGTAAACTTGTAAACTTTCCCATTTTCAATTGCAGCATTATCTAAATCACTAACAATACCTATGTTCCAAATACGAGCATCCGCACTATCAGTTCCATCGTATAAAGTCAAGCCAAAATAAGGGGTTTGATTTACTGTTTGCTTTTGTTTACAATCAAGTACTAATGCAAAAAACTCTGCATTACTATCTCCTACTTGCATTTCTTTAAATTTCATCTTTTTCCTCCTCTTGAAATAAGACATTATATTTTGGATCAGCTTCGCACAATTTTTCTTTAATTTCAATTGCTAGTTGCGTTAAAGCCGCTTGTTTTTGTTCTTCAGACATTTCACTTTCTTTAATACTATCCGCTCTCAAGGCCATCAAATGATCAAATGCTTCAGTGAATTCAGCACGCAATTTCTCTATATCCATATTTTGCTCTTCATTAAAATCAGACAATATATCACTAGGATCGTCTTTTGGTTCATATTTTGTAAAGTTTTGAATGTTAGACATATCATCGGCCACTTTTTCTTCTTTGGCAGCGTTTAATGTTGTTTTATCTCTTTCTTCTTTAGCTTTTTCAAGATTATCTTTTAACTCTTGCGGTTCCTTATTGCTGCGCCATTCTGCTAAAAGTATTTTTGCTTCTCTTTTTAAAATCGTATAGTCATTTGGTATTTCTTTCATAATTACTTTTTCACGAAGTTTTTGCATTATTTCGCCAATGAAAGTACCACTAACACCACCAGCTAAACTAACCAAATCAAATCCTTTAAACTCCATATCATTTATTGATTTAATCGGCATCGTTGCGGCATACTTTTCAATTAGTTTGGCCTGTGACTTATGGGCTTTAACAGTATAGGTATTAACTTTATCTGCAGCTAATAAAACATTTTTATCATAGTTAAAAACAATTATTCTTGTCATCGGAATACATTCCGTAGCATTGGCCACTTCTATTACCTTTTTGAAAAAGTTGATACGGTTTTTTTCAAAACAAGTATTTTCTGGAACACTGCCATAGCATTTATAACATAATGCGAATTTTTCATTCGTGGTTAATTTTTTGTATTTTTTAGCTATTATTCTTAAACCTTCTTCATATGGATATAGTCCTTCGTTGGTACCTAAAGATACCATTTTTTTAACTGCTTTTTTTCCATATGGTGCATCAAAAATTTTTTCTAAACTAGTAGAAACTTTTTGTTCTGATACGTCAGGTAATAATTTTGTACATTTGTTTATTCCAAGTGAAGTATTAAAAGCAAAATGAAAATTGAAACGAGCCATTAATTCATATGCTCTTAAAATTCTCAACGGATCTTCTTGAAAACGTTTCTTTGGTTTTCCTATTACTCTAATTGTTTTTTTCTCTAAGTCCTTTTTACCGCCACATAAATCAACTATATCTAAGTTATCTGTCATAGCTATAGCATTTATCGTGAAATCGCGGCGATTAATGTCTTCCATCAAATGCATTGAAAAATGAATCATATTAGGATTACGGGATCTGTTGAGGTATGTTTCTTCTTTAAAGGTACTAATTTCATATTTAAACTCCCCTTCAGTAAGTGTAACACACCCTCTACTTGCATATGTCATATCAACAGTAGGAAATTCTTGATAGATTTGTTCCGGTGTCGCAGAAGTTGCAATATCGATATCAGTAAAATCTTTCTTTAATAAATAATCGCGTACCACGCCACCAACAAAATACGCTTCATATGTCAATTCATTTAAACGTCTAACTATTTCTTGTCCTCTTGTGAAATAAGCTTCTTTATCCATTTTGATTCCTCCTTCTTATTGATAATTTATATTTATAGTTTTTGTTTATTTAATTAAACATTAAATCTAAATAGCATAATATCGCCATCTTGGACAACATATTCTTTTCCTTCTTGACGAACCTTACCTGCTTCTTTTACTTTAAGTTGTGATCCATATGTCATCAAATCATCATAACTCATTGTTTCAGCTTTTATAAAACCTCTTTCAAAATCGCTATGTATTATTCCTGCAACTTGTGGAGCTTTCATACCTTTTTTGAAAGTCCAAGCGCGACACTCTTTTTCTCCAGCTGTAAAAAATGTTGCTAAGCCTAATAAATCATAGGCTTTTTTTACAAGTTCATCTAGACCACTTTTTTCTAAACCTAAATCATTTAGGAACATCGCTCTATCTTCTTCATCTAAAGCACATAATTCTTCTTCAATTTTCGCACTAATCATTACTACTTCAGATCCTTCTTTTGCAGCATAGGCTTTTACTTTTTCAACATATTCGTTTCCTGTTGCAATATCATTTTCTGAAACATTAGCGATATAAAGCATAGGTTTCATTGTTAAAAAACTATAATTTTTAACAAATTCCTTTTCCTCAGGAGTTAGTATAGCTAAACGAGCAGGTAACCCTTTACTCAAAACATCATTTATTTTTGTTAATATTGTAAGTTCCATCATTGCATCGCTATTTGGTTCACAATGGGCTTTCTTTTCAATTTTAGGAAGACGTTTTTCTATTACTTCCATATCAGCTAAGATCAACTCAAGATTTATTATCTCAATATCTCTGATTGGATCTACACTTCCTTCAACATGTGTAATATTATCATCATTAAAACATCTAACTACTTCACATATCGCATCGACGTCACGAATATGTGATAAAAATTGATTGCCAAGCCCTTCTCCATGACTTGCCCCTTTTACTAACCCTGCAATATCTGTAAAAGAAAATGAAGTAGGTACGATACTTCTTGGATGAACAATATTGACAATATTATCTAATCTTTCATCTTTTACTTCAACAATTCCCACATTTGGTTCAATTGTTGCAAAAGGATAATTAGCACAAAAAGCATTTGCTTTAGTGATAGCATTAAATAAAGTTGACTTTCCTACATTTGGTAAACCAACTATTCCCGCTGTTAAACCCATAATTTTTTCTCCTTAGTTCAATTTATAATATTAGTATTAAAATAATTATTAAGTAAAGTACTATCCTAAATATTATATTAAAAGTTATATTTTTTTTATTAATAAAGTAAAATATTGACATTGTATACTGCATAACAAAACTAGTAAACAATATTAGTATAACACTCAAGAAATTACCACTATTGAAAAAACCCAAACTTAAAAAATCCAATAAAGTCCCCGAAAGTGTACCTATTCCTACCATTTGTGAAGTGGTTAAGAGGGTAGCATCATCTAAGGATTCGTACAAGCATTTTCTAAAAATATATTCCTCAATGAAAGCATAACAAATCATCACAGGAATTATTTTTATTAAGCCTAGTGATTCAGTTGCCAAAAACTCCTTATTAGGATTTACAATATAATTTTTGAACAATGGTGGAATAAACGATATATTCGTCATCTTTGTTAAAAATACAAACAATCCTATAACAAAAGGTGCTACTGCTAATGATATAATTAATTTTTCTACATTAATATTTTTTATTTCGGCTTTAATATTTTTCCATTCTATGATCATGATAATTATTGTTAAAACAATTCCCGTAATCAAAAGCGCATTAAGAGATGAAAATAGAATCATTGCATCTGGTAGAAGTGTTCCTTCTTCTCCTATTTCTATGTTTGAATTTTTAGCTAAATACAATGCGCCAAATATTACTGTTAAAACAGCATTAAATAAAAAGGCAATTCCTAAATAGAGGTATAAAAAGCGCCGAAATTTCTTAACAGGGTTAATTAAAGTTTTTCCTGTTCTCAATAACTCAGCAACTTCTTCACTATGTTCTCCACATCTTGTACAATATTCCTCATTATTATTTAATACTCGATAGCAATTTTTACATCTAATTTTCATAAAACGCCTCTTTTTTTCTGTATGATTAGTATACCACAAAACGACAAAATAGTAAACTTATTAAATTGCTTTTTTTTACCAAGAAATTTTTTTCATTATTTGTAAAAAATAATAAGGGTGATTTTTTATGGTAATTAGAACTAATAAACTTAGTAAAAAACAAAAAATTATTGCTTTTGTATACGTTTTTCTTTTATTAAACCTCTTACTATTTATAACAATAGGTATTACTTTTCTTATCATCAATCATAATCTTAAATACGAGATGCCAGAAATTATCAATGTTGAACTTTATGACGAAAACAATGTTAAATATCTATCATATTCGAATAACCGCAAACAATCATATGTTAAATTGTCACAAATCAACAAAAATTTAATTAATGCTTTTCTTTCTATCGAGGATAAACGTTTCTATGAACATAGAGGTGTTGATATAATAAGAATTGGTGGAGCAATTATCGCTGATTTAAAAAAAATGAGTCTCGCTGAAGGAGCTTCTACCATAACTCAACAATACGTTAGATTGCTATATTTGAATAGTGACAAAACCATAAAACGTAAACTATATGAAGTTATGATAGCAATTAATCTTGAAAGTAAATATAGTAAAGATGAGATTTTAGAAGGTTATCTAAATGCTGTTTATTTTGATCATGGAATATATGGTGTTGAAGATGCTGCTGTTTACTATTTCGGTAAAAGCGCTGCTGAAATATCTTTAGCAGAAGCAGCTGTTTTAGCCGCTATTCCAAAGGGCCCCAAAATATATTCTCCAATTGATAATTACGACAATAATTTAAGTAGAAAAGAACTAATTTTATTGGAGATGAAAAATGATAACTTAATTACAGAAGAAGAATACTCAGCAGCTCTTAAAGAAGAAATTGAACTTGTTGGGATTAATCCTATTTATGAGGATACAGATGCCCCCTATTATCAAGATATTGTAATAAATGAGTTAAAGAGTATGGGATGGCTCGATAAATATCTGTATGAGGGATTAAAAGTGTATACAACACTTGATTTAGACTTGAATAAAGCTATTACTAATAGTATTAAAAAAAGAGCCCCTGAAACAGGCATTCAAACAAGTATCGTGGCGATGGATCCAAAGAGTGGTGCTATTCTATCTTGTATAGGTGGCAACAACTATAACGATAGTAGCTATAACCGAGCTACCAATAGTTTGAGACAACCTGGATCAACTATTAAACCTTTTTTATATTTAAGTGCAATCGAAAATGGTTTCACACCTGCTACAACCTTTAAAAGTGAACCAACAACATTTCACTATAAAGGAGAAACATACTCACCAAACAATTTTCAAAATATTTATGCTAACACCGACGTATCTATGGTATATGCTATCGCAACTAGTGATAACATATACGCTATGAAAACTCATCTTTTTTTAGGACCAGAAGTACTTGCTGGCACATTAAAAAGATTTAAATTTTCATCTAAAATACAAGCTATCCCTTCCTTAGCCCTTGGAACAAATGAAGTAACGCTTTTAGAATTGACCGCTGCTTACAATACCCTAGCTAGTTGTGGCATCTATTATGAACCTTTTTCTATTAAAAAAATAACAACATCTGATGATAAAGTTTTATATGAAAGAAATATTAACAAAAAAGAAAGAATTGCCAATTCTAGTAATTGTTATCTACTTAATACTTCAATGAACGCAATTTTTGATAATAGAATGACATTCAACATTAGGCCTACTGGAGCAAGAATTGCTTCACTTTTATCCCACACTTATAGTGGAAAATCAGGTTCTACCGATACTGATAACTGGATGATGGGATTTAATCCTGATATAACTGTAGGAGTATGGACTGGTTATGATGACAATCGTGAAATTATAAAAACGATTGATGCATCATATGGTAAATATATTTGGGCTGATGCAGTAGAAAGTTATCTTAAAGATAAAAAATCTACTTGGTATGAAACTCCTAATGATGTCATCGGCGTTGATTTAAATCCAATGACAGGATTTTACCCTGCTATTGATGAATACTACCGCAAAATCTATTTTAGTAAAAACAACACACCTTGGTATGTTGAATTACTTTACCGATTTAATATTAATGCATAATAAAAAACTTCTAGAAAAAATTCTAGAAGTTTTTTAAATTCCATTTACTTTTTTATTTTAATAATTTTCAGCGTGTACTTCAAAATAACTTTGAGGGTGATTGCAAGTAGGACAAACAACTGGAGCGTTTAATCCAACAACTATATGACCACAATTGCGGCATTCCCAAACTTTTACTTCACTTTTTGTGAAAACTTCTGCTGTTTCAATATTTTTAAGTAAAGCACGATATCTTTCTTCATGATGTTTTTCAATTGCAGCAACTAGTCTGAATTTTCTAGCCAAATCTAAAAAGCCTTCCGCTTCAGCTGTTTTAGCAAATTCGTTATACATATCGGTCCATTCATAGTTTTCTCCAGCAGCTGCTGCAGCTAAATTTTCTTTAGTATCACCGATACCATTTAATTCTTTAAACCACATTTTAGCATGTTCTTTTTCATTTTCGGCTGTTTTTAAAAAGATTTCAGCCATTTGTTCGAATCCCTCTTTTTTAGCTACTGATGCAAAATAAGTGTACTTATTTCTTGCTTGTGATTCACCTGCGAAAGCTGTAGCCAAATTTTTTTCCGTTTGTGTTCCTTCATATTTGTTTTTACTCATGTTTTTCCTCCTTATTGTTTTTTGATTGACATTTTGGGCATATTCCCTTAAATACAAGATCATACCCCATGAAACGGAAACCTTTTTCATCATGCACTTTATCAAGTATATGCTCGATATTATTATTTATTTCCACATCATAAACAGAACCGCACTTAAGACACTTGGCATGAAAATGCTTATGACATTGATGATCAAAATGATCAGCTCCACCAGGAGTTTCTATTTTTAATAATTTATTCATTTCTAGTAATTCATTTAAATTACGATAAACAGTTGCCTTACTTATACTTGGTATTTTTTTTACTATATTATTATAAACATCATCTGCAGTTGGATGATTAGCCATCTCAACCACTGTTTCATATGTCATTAAACGTTGAATAGTATTTCTTTTAAGCATGGTGGCCTCCTTTTTTATTGATATTATATACTATTAAGTATTTATTTTCAAATAAAATGCTTTATTAAAAAGGGTATAAGTTATACTTATACCCCGAAAGAGATTATTTTTTCATCGTGCGCGCATTGCATTTATAATAGCAATGACACTAACTCCTACATCTGCAAATACTGCAAGCCAAATATTTTGATAACCGCACAAACTAAGGATTAAAACAATAGCTTTCACACTTAAGGCAAAGATAATATTTTCTCTTGCGATACGCATTGTACGTTTTGCAGCTTTTTTAGCTTCAATAATGCTTGAAAGACTATCTTTCATTAAAACTATATCACTTGCTTCAATTGCACTATCGCTTCCTATTGCCCCCATTGAAATACCAACATCTGCCATCATCAACACAGGAGCATCATTTATACCATCACCAACATAGGCAACAGCCCCATTTGCTTTTTTATTTTTCATTATTTCATCTAGGGCGCTAACTTTATCCTGAGGAAGTAATTCCGCTTTATATTCAGTCAAATTAAGTGTTTTACTTACGCTTTCTGCAACTAGTTTGTTGTCTCCAGTTAACATGATTGTTTTGTAACCATGACCATTCAAATAATCGATAGTTTCTTTAGCCTCATCTTTTATTTTGTCGTTTATCAAAAAGTATCCAAGATATTCGCCATTTTCAGCAAAATATACGTAAGTACCAGTTTCATTCTTAGCCTCAAAACCAACAGCGAATTTTTCTAATAAGCCTTTATTACCTGATAGCATCTTTTCTTCACCCTTTATGGCAGCAACACCAAGGCCAGGGATTTCTTCAATTTCATAAGCATCAAGTTTTTCTTCTAATCTGAAGGCTTTTTCTTCTAAATACTTCATAATACTTTTTGCAAGAGGATGATTACTTTTTGACTCTGTAATATAAGCACATCTAAATAATTGTGATTCCAATTTGCCTGCAGCTACTTCAAACTTAGAAACAACAAATTCCCCCTTTGTCAAAGTTCCTGTTTTATCAAAAACAAAAGTATCAGCCTTATCGAGTAATTCTAAATAATTGCTTCCTTTTATTAAAACTCCTATTTTAGATATTCCCCCAATTCCCGCAAAGAAAGATAGCGGAACACTTATAACAAGGGCACAAGGGCAACTTACTACTAAAAATGAAATAGCACTCGTAATCCACTTTGACCATTGGCCATCGATTAAAGGAGGAACGATGGCTAAAACAAGGGCTAAGCTTACAACAATAGGAGTGTAAAACATTGCGAATCTAGTAATGAAATTTTCGGTTTTTGTTTTTTTGCTTGATGCATTTTCAACCATTTCTAGTATTTTAGCTACTGTAGATTCGTTATATTCTTTTTCGACTTCTACGTATATAACAGAGCCATTATTAATTACACCTGATAAAACTTTATCACCTTCCTTAGCTTCTCTTGGAAGTGATTCACCTGTTAAAGCGCTAGTATCTAAAGTAGTATTTCCTTTAATTATTTTACCATCTAAAGGTATTCTCTCTCCTACTTTGACAATTATTACATCTCCTACTTTTATTAAACTAGGATCAAGGACAGTTTCTTTATCATCTTCATATTTTACTGCTACATCAGGTTTAATATCCATTAAGTGCGAAATATCTTTACGCGTTTTCTTAACAGCAAATGATTCAAACAATTCACCAACCTGATAAAGCAACATTACTATTATTGCCTCTTTATAATCTTTTATTGCGAAAGCCGCAATAGATGCAACAAGCATTAAGAAATTCTCATCAAGTATTTTTCCTCTTACAATATTCTTACAAGCTTTTATGATAACTTTATAGGATGATGCTAAATATACTAGTAAATAAGCTATGAGCTCAATAAACCAAAGGTTATTAGGAAGGTTTACAAAATGAAAAACTATTATACAAATTACGTAAAGAACAGAATAAATGATAAGTCCTAATAATTGTTTTTTATTTTTTGACATATTATAAACCTATTATTTCACAATCTGGCTCAATTCTATTTTTAACCTTTTTTATTTGTTTAACAACTTCCGTATATCTTTCATCATCAATTTCAATTTCCATTCTTTCAATCATAAAACTAATTGAAACACTCTTTACACCATCTATTTTAGCAATACCACGCTCTAATTCTGCAGCGCAATTAGCACAATCAATATCTTCAACTTTTACTATTTTTTTCATAATTACTCCTGTTCTGCGACATGTTCAATCGCCATTTTATAAATTTTTAATACGTGATCATCATCAAGAGAATAAAAAATCTCTTTACCAACTTTTTTAGGTCTTACTAACCTTGCAAGTCTTAAAACCTTCAATTGGTGTGAAATAGCAGATTTTGTCATATTAAGAGTTTTTGATATATCGCATACGCACATTTCTCCACTCACTAAAACAGATAAAATCTTTGTTCGCGTTTCATCACCTAATACTCTGAATAATTCCGTTACGAAGAATAAATTATCTTCACTCGGCATCAATTCTTTCGCGTGTTCTACATTTTCTTCATGTACATATGTTTTTTTACAATCTAATTTTTGATTATCTGCCATAAAAAACCTCTACTAATATTATATGTTAATTTTGAATTTGCATTCTAATAGTTGAACGTTTGTTCAAACGTTATTAGTATAACACTATTGCAACTATTTGTCAATAGAGATGCTTTTTAATAAAAAAATATCATGACCAATTTTGATCATGATATTTATTTTTATTTATATTAACTATGCTAAATATGTATCAAAAGCATTTTTTACAACGTTACTAGGAATACTGAAAGCTATCCCTTCAATCGTTGAATCACTATCAACTAGTTTTGCAGTGTTAATGCCGATTAAATGACCATTTATATCAAATAGACCACCACCACTATTACCGCTATTTATGGCTGCATCATGCTGAATATACATATTACTTACTTTACTGGTACTTTTTTGATATGAATTACCCTTTTTCAAATATTTACTTTCTTCAAGTAAACGATTGTAATGACTAACAATTCCCATAGTAGCTGTTCCAAAATATTCAAGACTATATGGAGAACCTATCGCGAGAACAATGTTACCTTTTTTTAGCATTGAAGAATCGGCAAATGTAGCAACAGGTATTACTTCAGATGCATCAAATCTTATAAGTGCTAAATCTTCAGCTTCTTGTACTTTTAATACAACTCCTTTGTACTTTACATTTGCAGAAGTGGTAACATAAATATTATTACTTACAGCTCCACTTTGAGTCAAAACAACATGACGATTAGTAACGGCATAATAACGATAAGCACTACTTATTTCTTCACATTTGATAACAACTCCACTTCCCATACTAGATGTTCTTAAAATTATGCCACCATCCTCATGAGTAATAGCGATAACTGATTGCTCAGCTTTTTCGATAGCAGTCACAATCGCTGTTTGCATATCTGCAATATTTAATTGTTCATACTCAACAATCTTTTTTGTGATATTATTGTTACTACTTATATTATTGTTTTTTTCAACAACACATCCTGCTGTATTAAGTGCTAATATAAGTAAAAACAAAGTAACAAAGATTTTTTTGATAACCGATTTTTTCATACATACCTCCTATATTTTGAATAATTTTTTTACATTTTGATCGATTATTCTTGAAACTTCATCTACCATTATTCCTTTTATTTCCGCTATTTTTTCTATCACTAGTTTCATATAGTATGGTTCATTGACCTTTCCTCGGTAAGGATGAGGCGTGAGGTAAGGAGAATCCGTTTCTGAAAGCAAATGCTTTAAATCAATTTCTTTTACAATTTCTATCGGATCTTTCGCATTTTTAAAAGTTACCGTTCCACCAATTCCTAGATAGAAACCTTCTTTCACAAATCTTTTTGCCATTTCTAAACTTCCTGAAAAGGCATGCATAACCCCTCCTACTCTTGATGCATTACACGTTTTTAAAGTATCAAAAGTTAATTGTATGGCATCACGACTATGTATTATAAGTGGTTTATTTACCTTTTTCGCTATTTCAATTTGCTTAATAAAAGCCTCTTCTTGTTCTTCTTTTGTTGTTACATCCCAATGAAAGTCGTAACCACATTCGCCAATCGCAACCACTTTATCATCATTTGCGTTTTCTTCTAACCATTTGTATTCATCTGAATAGCCCCTTATTTCTGTTGGATGAAACCCAATGGCGGCATAACAATTAGGGTATTTGTGAGCAATTTCAAGGGCAATTTTCGAAGTTTCAAAATCATATCCTGGAACAATGAAACGATTAATTGCTACGCTATCAGCTTTTAAAATAACTTCATCAATTCTTTTATATAGTTGTTCACTATTCAAATGACAATGCGTATCTATCATTATTTGCTCCTTTATTTGAGAGAAGTTGATAACAGATTTTGTATATATCTGTATTATCGATTTTCTTTTGAATATTGTACTCCTTTTTTGTAGCAAGGCTCCCTTTAATAAAATAACAAACATCTCTCGATGTATGTCCTTTGGAATTATATAGTTTGTCAGTAATGTTTTCTTTTAATTCACCATTACTTTTTAACTTTCCAGTTTCATGATCAGCAGTAACAATTATAGTATATGAAGTTTTACCTCTCATAGTTTTATCAACTTCTTCTATTGTTTTATCAAATTCATCAAGATATGCTATCATCTTAATGATATTGTTTTTATGACTCATTTTATCAATATGAGCACCTTCAATTAGAAGAAAATAACCATCAGGATAATTTTTTTCTAAATATGATAACGCAAATAAAGATAATTCAATTAGGGTCGGATTTAGATTATCACCAGAAATTGCATCAAAAGCACCAAGAATCTTGTGATTTTGATTTTTTAGTTCACCCATTGATGTCACAAACGTGTAACCATTATTTATTATTTCCGTTTGATATTTACCATATGCATTTTTTCCACATCCTAGAAAAATGTCAACATTACTTTTTATTTGATTTTTAATAATTGTATCACTATCACCTCTATCAGCAGCGTGACTAGAAAAAGCTGCAGGAGTAGCACCATAGAGATTATCAGTTGTAACGATTCCTACTCCTTTTCCTAACATTTTTGCATATTCGGTTATAGTGTTTATATTTTCCTTGTTGTGATACGATACTTCATGATTAATTACTTTTTTTCCTGTAGCCATCGCCGTAGCACTTGCGGCGCTATCAGTAGGGATAAACAAATTTTTTGAAAAGGTTGAAACTTTACCACTATTTGAAAATGATCTCATATATAAAGTTCTTTCTAAATACTTTTCAGCAACATTAAGATGATTCTCACCCATACCATCACCGATAAATAATATTACACGATTAGCTTCACCTTGAAGATTAGCAAAATCATACTGATTAACAATATTTCTTCTTCTAATAGTTATGGTGCTAGAAATAGATAATGCTGTTATTACTACTGTTAAAAATAAAGTAAATATCAGAAATGAATGCTTGAATACATCTTTCTTTGTCATATTATCACCTTTTTAATATATTTTATCATAACTATTATATCATATTTTTTAAAAAAGAAATGGAAAATTATCTTAATTTTTTGTGATAAGTATTTTTTGGGAAAATAAAAAATCCTCATTTTGAATACACAAAACGAGGATTTTATTTGTTTTTATAGTAAATAACCTATAAATTATTGATCAATTTTAGAAACGCTACCAGCACCTACTGTACGTCCACCTTCACGAATAGAGAACTTAGTTCCTTTTTCTACAGCGATTGGGTGAATTAATTTAACAGTCATGCGAGTATTATCGCCAGGCATAACCATTTCAGTACCTTCAGGAAGTTCAATAACACCTGTAACGTCAGTAGTACGGAAATAGAATTGAGGACGATAGTTAGAGAAGAATGGAGTATGACGTCCGCCTTCTTCTTTTGTTAATACGTATACTTCTGCTTCGAATTCAGAGTGAGGATTAACAGATTTTGGTTTTGCAAGAACTTGTCCACGAACAACTTCGTCACGAGAAACACCACGTAATAAAGCACCAATGTTATCTCCTGCTTCAGCTTGGTCAAGTAATTTACGGAACATTTCAACACCTGTAACTACACAAGGGCGAGTTTCTTTGATACCAACGATTTCAACGTTGTCACCAACTTTAACTGTACCACGTTCAACACGGCCAGTAGCAACTGTACCACGACCAGTGATTGTGAATACGTCTTCAACAGGCATTAAGAATGGTTTATCAGTTTCACGAACTGGATCTGGAATATATTCATCAACAGTGTTCATTAATTCCATAATAGCTTCTTGAGCTTTAGGATCGCCTTCAAGAGCTTTTAATGCAGAACCACGGATGATAGGAGTGTTGTCACCATCATAACCATATTCAGTTAATAGGTCACGAACTTCCATTTCAACTAAGTCTAACATTTCTTCTTCATCAACCATATCGCATTTGTTTAAGAAAACAACTAGTTTAGGAACACCTACTTGACGGCTTAATAAGATGTGTTCACGAGTTTGAGCCATAGGTCCGTCTGTAGCTGCGATAACTAGAATAGCACCGTCCATTTGAGCAGCACCAGTAATCATGTTTTTAACATAGTCAGCATGTCCTGGGCAGTCAACGTGTGCATAGTGACGACGTGCAGTTTCATATTCAACGTGGCAAGTATTGATAGTTATACCACGAGCTTTTTCTTCTGGAGCACCATCGATTTGGTCATAATCCATTTTTTTACAAAAACCCTTTTCAGCAAGAACATAAGTAATTGCAGATGTAAGAGTAGTTTTTCCATGGTCAACGTGGCCAATAGTACCAATGTTTACATGGGGTTTAGTACGTTCAAATTTAGCTTTTGCCATAATAAATTTTTCCTTTCATTTATTAAAATAAGTTTACCTTATTATTGTATAATATTTTTATATTTTTTGCAAGAAGATAACTAATTTTCTTATGAATTGCGTTTTTTAATTACTTCTTCTGCAACGTATTTTGGACACTCTTCATAGTGATCAAACTGCATAGTGTAGTTTCCACGTCCTTGAGTGTTAGAGCGAAGTGCTGTTGCATAACCAAACATTTCTGCAAGAGGTACCATAGCTTTAACAGATTGAAGATTGCCACGAGCTTCTTGAGATTCAATTCTACCACGACGGCTTGTTAAATCTCCTATAACATTACCAAAATATTCTTCTGGTACAACTACTTCAACTGAAGCAATTGGTTCTAGTAGAACTGGAGCACATTTTTCTTTTGAAGCTTTAAATGCCATACTAGCAGCTACTTCAAAAGCTATTTGGCTAGAGTCAACTTCGTGATAAGATCCAAATACTAGACGAGCCTTAATGTCAATTGTTGGGAAACCAGCTAAGTTACCATTTGCAAGAGCATTTTCAAGACCTTTTTGGACACTTGGAATATATTCACGTGGTATAACACCACCAACTATTTCGTCAACAAATTCGAATCCTTTGTTTGGATTAGGTTCAAAGACAATAACGCAATGACCATATTGTCCACGACCACCTGATTGACGTACGAACTTTCCTTCTACTTCAGCAGCTTTTGATATTGTTTCGCGATAAGATACTTGTGGAGCACCAACATTGGCTTCAACTTTGAATTCACGGCGCATTCTATCAACGATTATATCTAGGTGTAATTCACCCATACCAGCTATAATTGTTTGACCTGTTTCATGATCAGTATATGTTCTAAATGTTGGATCTTCTTCAGCAAGTTTTGCTAAGGCAACACCCATTTTATCTTGGTCACCTTTTGTTTTTGGTTCTATCGCAACAGATATAACAGGTTCAGGGAATACCATTGATTCAAGAATAACTGGATGGTCAACATCACATAATGTATCTCCTGTTGTAGTATCTTTAAGACCTACTGCTGCTGCTATATCACCAGCATATATTTCTTTTATTTCGGTTCTATTATTAGCATGCATCAATAGAATACGACCTATACGTTCTTTATGATCTTTAGTTGAATTCAAAACATAAGATCCAGAAGTTAATACTCCAGAATAAACTCTAAAGAATGTAAGTTTACCAACATATGGGTCGGTCATTACTTTAAATGCTAAAGCAGCAAGTGGTTCATCATCACTTGATTTAATGATAACTTCAGAACCATCTTCAGCATGACCTTTCATATCATCAACATCAGTTGGTGAAGGCAAGTAATCGATAACAGCATCTAATACTAGTTTAACACCTTTATTTTTAAATGCAGTGCCACAAAGAATTGGGAAGAATTTTACTGATAGTGTTGCTGTACGAATTGCTTTTTTCAAAGCCTCAACAGTTATTTCCTCACCTTCAAGGTAAGCCATCATTAAATCTTCATCAAAATCAGCTACAGCATTAATTAATTCATCACGATAATATAAGCAATCATCCATTAAATTTTCAGGAATATCAATTTCTTTGCAATGTTCATCAGCATCACCATCAGTATAATGGTATGCTTTCATTTCAACGATATCAATAATTCCATTAAATGCACTTTCAGCTCCAATCGGAATTTGAATAGGGTGGGCATTAGCGCCCAAACGTTTATGTAGAGATTCGCAACTAAAGCGGAAATCGGCACCAGTTTTATCCATCTTATTAACAAATACAATACGAGGAACCATATATTCGGTTGCCTGACGCCATACTGTTTCCGTTTGTGGTTCTACCCCAGCTTGTGCATCTAATACGGTAACTGCACCGTCTAGAACTCTTAATGAGCGGCTAACTTCAACTGTAAAATCTACGTGCCCTGGAGTGTCGATAAGGTTAATACGATATCCTTTCCAATATGCAGTAGTAGCAGCAGATGTAATTGTTATTCCTCTTTCTTGTTCTTGTTCCATCCAGTCCATTTGAGATGCACCATCATGGGTTTCACCCATCTTATGGATTTTTCCTGTATGATATAAAACCCTCTCTGTAAATGTTGTCTTACCAGCATCTATGTGGGCCATTATCCCTATGTTACGCGTATTCTCTAGCGATACATCACGAGGCATAATTTATCTCCTTTTTTATTTTTTGGTAAATAATTACCATTGATAATGTGCAAATGCTTTATTAGATTCAGCCATACGATGCGTATCATCACGTTTTTTAACGGCTGCACCAGTACCATTAGCTGCATCAATAATTTCTTTTGCTAATCTTTCTTCCATTGTTTTTTCATTACGTAGGCGAGCATAGTTTGTTAACCATCTTAAGCCTAATGTATAACGTCTTGATTGACGTACTTCTACTGGAACTTGGTAGTTACCAGCACCAACACGACGAGAACGAACTTCCAATTGTGGCATAATGTTTTCTAAAGCTTGTTCATAAACTTCAATAGCGTCACGACCTGTAGTTTTTGCTACACGTTCAAAAGCACCATAAATAATTTGTTGAGCAACGCCTTTTTTACCATCTAACATTACACTATTGATTAATTTAGTTACTAATTTTGAATTATAAATTGGATCAGGTAAGACTTGTCTAGTTGGCACATGTCCTTTACGAGGCATGTTGTTCCTCCTTTCTAATTTTTCAATTATTAAATTTTAAATTATTTTTTAGCGTCTTTTGGACGTTTTGCTCCATACTTAGAGCGAGCTTGTTTACGTTTTTCAACACCTGTTGTGTCAAGTGTACCACGAATAATGTGATAACGAACACCAGGTAAGTCTTTAATACGACCACCACGAATCAATACAACACTGTGTTCTTGTAGACGATGTCCAACACCTGGAATATAAGCAGTTACTTCAATACCATTTGTTAAACGAACACGGGCCATTTTACGCATAGCGGAATTTGGTTTTTTAGGTGTCATAGTTGTTACACGTGTACATACTCCACGTTTTTGAGGTGATTGAACGTTTGTTTGAATCTTTTTTAAAGAATTTAGACCAATACCTAAATGTGGTGATTTAGACTTTCTAATTTTGTCTTCTCTAGACTTACGTACAAGTTGATTAATTGTTGGCATAAGAATGTCTCCTTTCTTCTAAAATAAGGCCACATAACCGGGCGTTTCAAAAATCAATAAAATATAGGTCAAAGTGTAGCTCTAACCGTCTACTTTTTTAACCTTTAATATTATACTCTTTTTTTTAATAAATGTCTATTTTTTTGCATTAATATTATTGTTCTCCACATATTAGCTTTTATACTTCTAAATATTTAAAGGGGTTCTCATTTTAAAGAACCCCTTCATTTTATAACATATGTTCATTTTTTAAACGTTTAAATTCCATTTTCATTTGTTTATGATTAGATTTTCTAGTAAGTAATTCTTGTTTTGCTTCATTCTGTTTTGCAATATTGGTTTTATACGTATTTAATAAACTATTGTATGTATCCTCACCCATTATTTTTTTAGTATTCGATAACTCATCAATAGCATCATCTATTTCATCGATAGCATCATCTATTTCATCGATAGCATCTTCTATTTCATCGATAGTGTCTTCTATTTCATCAAGTAAATCATTATATTCATCGATAAGTTCTTCTTTATGTTCAGGAGAAGTACATTCATCTATTTCCTTTTTACAATTCAATAGTTCATCTTTATATTCTTCACATCTTTTATTCTCTCTACCGCAAGAAGCATCTGCCATATTCTGCTTTTTATTATTTAGAATTATTTTAACTTCTCGTTCAGGTTGCGTATTCTCTTTAGAAATACTTTCATCTGCGCATTCCGACAATTCTGATTTCAACATTTGTATTAATGATTTGATTTTTACTAGAAGAATACCAACAAGGCGAGTATCCTCCATTTCATCATAATCTTTAATTTCATCAACAACGAGTAAGTTTATTTCATTATCTTCGCACATTTTTACTATTTTGTTGTATCTTGCTGCAATTTCTCTTGCTGCATATGTTGCAAATTCATTTTTGCTATAAAGTAATTCAAAATCACCTTCTAGTATCCCTAATAATTTTTTAATATCTGTATATGTTAATTTCATTTTTTTCTCCTCATTTTCGTTTTTAATATTATGAGGGTTTATTAGGCAAATGGTAGTTTTGTTTTCATCTACCCAATAAGCCCGTTTTTTCTTCACTAAGCCTTCAGCTCGTTTTTCATAGGTTTTAGAGTAGGTATTACCATATTTATCTACAACTTTTATCATCTTTTTTATCTCCTTTTTGTTATGGTTTGGTCCCTTTTTTGATGGCATTTGATATTTTTTTAATGGTTATCTCCCGTAAACACCATTGAATAGTATTTGTTGTTTTTTCTAATGGGTGTCATCCCCTAAATACTACCACAATAGTATAGCACCATTATTTTTATTTGTAAAAAAAAGAGCCACTTATTAAGTGACTCTTAAAAACTCTATTTATTCAGAACGTAACGCCGTAACAGGATCACGTTTAGCCGCAATAATCGAAGGTACCAGTCCTGCAATCAGTGTTATAACAACACTTACTATTACCAAGATTATACCATGTATAGGACTTAGTTTAGCAATGCTTGGAATATCAACGAGAATTTTTAAAATTAAATTTATTGGAATATCGAGTAATACTGTAATTACAACTCCTATTACACCTGATATAAAACCAATAATAATTGTTTCAGCGTTAAAAACACGACTAATGTCTAGTTTACTTGCTCCTATGCTTCTTAATACCCCTATTTCCTTTGTTCTTTCTAAAACCGAAATATAGGTAATTACGGCAATCATAATACTAGAAACAATTAACGATACAGAAGTAAAAGCAATTAAGACATAACTTATCGCATCGATGGCTGTTTTAACAGCATCCATTATTAGTGACATAATATCTAAATATATTACTTTCTTATCTTCAGGACAATTTTCATTATATTTATCGAGAATGTTTTTAATTTCATTTTTTGTTTCAAATGATTTAGGATATATTGAAATGCTAGAAGGTGTATCAATAGCTCCATACATTCTACGATATTTTTCAAAAATTTGTTCTGGAGTTGTCCCCGTTGTTGTAGGTGTAAGTGGTGAACCTGTAAATGGATTTATATTCTTATTAGCATCATCGTTCAACCATTTAACTAGTTCTGATGATTTATTTTTTCTAATTATAGTTTCTGTTAAGGCTTTAGTGTAACCTAAAGAACCATTCATATAACCAGCCGAAGAATCTTTATTCAGACGCATTATTCCCACAATTTTTAAGCTTTGGGCTTTATCATATTGATCCTTTGATATTGATTTTAATTTTTTAAAATAATTTCCTTCTTTTTGATATCTATCATCATTATATATTATTTTTAATTGTTGATTTAAAATATCTTCAAAAGCAATTTCTTTTTTACCATCTACTTCTTTAGGTAAATCACTGAGGCCAAGCGCTAATAATATATAATCAGGTATTTGGTTGTATTCATTAACAAAAAGAACAACTTCATCGAAGGCTTCGGCATTTCTACCTGCTATAATATCGTATTGTTCTTCATTATATGCTTTATCATCAAGCATTTCTTGAACTATTCTCACAGCTGAAGAACTCACTGCATTCACTTCAACAGGAACATACAAAGTGCTATTATCCAAAGGATTTATCTGTTTTTGTACTAATAAGATTTCATTACCATATCCATACTGGATAGCGTTATAGTATTCTTTAGGAAGTTTTTCAATAACATTTTCAATATAATCTTTATCTATTTTATTTTCTACTTGAATATTTCTAAGACTAGCATAAAGATCTATTTGAAATATTTTTAGAAGTTTCGTGTACTTCTCATAGTTTTTTTTAAAGTTCGAAGTATTCATTGAGCTTAAATTCATTGTCGTTTCTGTGATACTTAGGGGTTGGCTCGACATCGTATCAACTTGAATTTTATCAATATATTTTTGAAAACCGTTTGAGAGTGATAAAACTAAAGCAATCCCAATGATACCTATGCTCCCCGCAAAAGCAACAAGTATTGTTCGTGCTATTTTAGTTCTTAAATTTCTAAAGCTAAGATTTAAAGCTGTAAAAAAAGACATCGATGGCTTTTTCTTATCATCATAATTTTTTTCAAGAGGTTTGACTATCTCATTACCAAATAACTTTTGAAAAAATCTTCTTTTTTTACTAACAGGCAGATATCTACTATCTTCATCAAGAGGTTCTATCTTTTCACAAGGATTTGTGTCATCTACAACTTTCCCATCTAGAACTCTTACTATTCTGTTTGCATATTTATTGGCAATATCGGGATTATGTGTAACCATTATTATTAATTTATTCTTAGATATTTCCTTTAGAATATCCATTACTTGGATGCTAGTTTCTGTGTCAAGCGCTCCTGTTGGTTCATCAGCTAGAATAATATCTGGATCATTAATCAAGGCTCTCGCAATTGCGACACGCTGCATTTGCCCACCCGACATTTGATTAGGTTTTTTATTTATTTGGTCGTGAAGACCTACTTTATTTAAAACCTCTATTGCTCTTCTACGTCTTTCTTCAAAAGACACGCCTGAAAGAGTAAGAGATAATTCGACATTCCCTAAAACAGTTAAATGAGGAATTAAATTATATGTTTGAAAAACAAAACCTATCGAATGATTACGATAAGTATCCCAATCTTTGTCACTATACTTTTTCGTTGATCTACCATTTATAATCAAATCACCATCAGTATAACGATCAAGTCCTCCTATTATATTTAATAAAGTAGTTTTACCGCATCCTGATGGCCCCAAAATTGCTACGAATTCATTAGCTCTAAAACTTAAATCTATTCCTTTTAAAGCTTTCACGACGCTATCATACGTTTCATAATCTTTCTTTATACCATTTAATTGTAATACAACGTTCTCTTGGTTCATATTCTCACCTACATTTTAATCTTTTCTTTAATTATTATAATCTAATATCACGTTTTTTATTTGAAAAACCTCTGAAAAATATGTGATTTTTAAATTATCATTAAAACTAGCATCATAACTAATGTCATGATATCTGCGATAACATATATTATTGAAAGAGTACACGTTAAAAGGTTAATCCTTCTACTAACTCTTCTAATTTTGCTGTTGGTAAAACGTCTTATCGATATCATCATAACAATAAGTTGTGGTATGATTAAACCAATAACCAAAAAGCATATTATAATTGATACTGGTAATAAAAAAATCCAAACAAATTTATCATTTATTGCTCCTGTCTTAATAATTTTCATCGTCATAATAGGAACACTCATAAACACTGATGTAATTAAGTAATTTAAACCTGTTAAGCCGAGCGACTGCAAAGCGTTGAGCGTTGAAAGATTTTTATAAAGAGCCGTCTTTTTTATTTTTCTTTCTTTATTTTTACTTTCAACACTATGTTCTTTTGTTTTTTTAGGTTTAATTTTAATTTGTTCAGTATCATTTATTATTAATTTACTATTGCAGTAATCACACACATAAGTATTTTCGTCAACCTTACTCATATATGCACCACAGTTCTCACATATTATTTCTTTGTTTATCATACTTTTTTCCTCATTGTATGATTAGTATATCAGAATTGTCGAAAAAAGTCAAAAGAAAGAGCGATGTATTATGCAAAAGGATAGTAAAAAAATTTCTCTTGTGTTAAAATTATATTAATATAGGTGAATGATATGAAAAATAAAATTGAACTTCTAGCACCAGCTGGAAACAGGGATGCTGCAATCGCGGCTATTTCAAACGGAGCAGATGCAATTTATCTTGGTTTAAGTAGTTTTAGTGCTAGAGCTTACGCCGCAAACTTTAATTATGACAATCTAAAGGAAATTGTTAATTACGCCCATTTAAGAATGGTAAATGTATACGTAACTATGAATACAATTCTTTATGAAAATGAAATTGAAGAAGCTTTAACGGCGGTTGATGAAATTGCGGAAATAGGAGTTGATGCCGTTATTGTTCAAGATTTAGCTCTTGTCTCTTACATTAATACCTATTACCCTTCACTTGAAGTGCATATTTCTACTCAAGTAGGCATTGATGATTTAGAAGGAATAGTCACAATGGAAAGCATCGGGGCAAAAAGAGTAGTTCTAGCTCGTGAGGTAAATCTTGAAAAAATAAAACACATAAAAGAGTTTTCCAATATGCCGCTAGAAGTATTTGGACATGGAGCGCTTTGCGTATCATATTCAGGAAACTGTTTAATGAGTGGCTTAATAGGGATGCGCAGCGGCAATAGGGGTAGATGCGTAGGAGCCTGTAGAAAACTTTATAGTTTGTGTGATGTAACAAATAATCATCCTTTTGAGAAAACCTACCTCTTGAGTACAAAAGATTTAAAAACCATCGACCGCTTAGATGATCTTCTTCCTTACGTTTCGTCCCTAAAAATAGAAGGAAGAATGCGCGACGCATCTTATGTTGCCTGTGTCGTATCTAACTATCGCAGTGTCTTAGATCATAAAAAAAGTATTTTGGAAGCTAATGATGAACTAAAGCGGACCTTTCACCGCACATATACCAAAGGTTATCTTTTTAATGAAAGTCCCAAAGATATTGTTAATATCAATAAACCAAATAACTATGGTTATTTAGTAGGAGAGGTACAAAAAATTAATAAAGATCGCGTGTGGATTAAAGTATATGATGGCAATGTCGTCTCACAAGGAGATCAAATAAGAATTGATGCTAAAGAAGAAATTAATATTCCAGTTAATCTAATATATGATGCTAATAATAATCTAATAAATGCTAGTTCTAGTATTTTCGCTCTTTCACTAAAAGAAAGGGTCGCAAAAGGAGATAAAGTATATATCACTAAAGATAAAAAATATTTGGAAGAAATAGGGAAATCTTATCCAAAAGAATTTAAACGGCTACCTCTTTCATTCGCAATTGAAGGCAAAATAAACGAAGGCATTACCCTCACTGCCACATTCAATGAATACAGACTCACCGCTCATAGAAATTTTTTAGATGAAGCAAGAACAGCTCCTACTTCATATGATGATGTTGTAAAACAACTAAGAAAACTCGGTGATACTCCCTATATATTTGATAGTTTAAGAATGAATTTACCAAGCAATGCCTTTATTAATGTTAAAACTCTAAATGATTTGCGGAGAGAATGCATTGAAAAAATAAATAATGAAAGACTACAAAAATATGTAAAGAAAAAAGTTAATAATAACAATACTAATAATAACGCTACTTTATTTATTTCACCTGAATCACCACTAAAACTTGTAGTTTATGCAACAACTAAAGAACAGTACGATGCATGTATTGAAGCTGGTATAGCCGCAGAAGATATCTATTACGATGGCAGTTTAAAAAACGATGAAATAGTTGAAAATTTATCTAATGTCATTCATCGTAACAATGCTATTTATGACAACAAGAATCAAATCCTATTAGTTGGAGGAATGGGGAGTTTTACAGCATATAAAGATTCTTCTAAATTCATTATTACAGATACGTCATTTAATGTCACCAATAGTAAAACTCTTTATGAACTTTACAAATTAGGTGCAAGTAGCGTTACTATTTCTCATGAACTTAATAAAAAACAAATTGCAGCGATGCTTGACGCCTTTAATAAAAACTACGGCTTTTACCCTAATGTTGAAATGGTAGTTTATGGAAGACAAAATTTAATGGTTACGAAATATTGTCCACTTCTTAAAATGGGACTTTGTGGAACTTGTAAAACAACTAGATATGAGTTAAGAGATGATTATTCTTATTTTCCTATTTTATTCCATAGGGATTGCAATATTACTATTCTTAACGGAAAGATTCTTAATCTTTTAGATAACATAGATGAATTAAATCATATCAGTCGTTTTCGTTTACAATTTACAACAGAAACAGGAAGAGAAGTAAAAGAAATCATATCTAATGCTAAAAAGGCCCTGACAATGAGAACAAAAACTTTTAATGAAAAAACAAATACTAGAGGTCATTTTAATCGCGAAATATTATAATAATATAGGTCAATAGTTTAACTATTGACCTCTTTTCTTTGGGTTTTTAAAGTGTCTTTACAATTTCATCTTCATATCATATAAAGAAAGGAAGTGAATATATGGAATGGTTTAGCTCACTCCATCCCGCCATTCAAACTCTTATGGCAACACTTTTTACCTATTTTGTAACGGCACTAGGGGCTAGCTTAGTTTTCTTTTTTACCGATGTTAATCAAAAAATCATCGATGTAATGATGGGCTCAGCAGCCGGAGTTATGATAGCAGCCTCATTTTGGTCACTTTTACAGCCAGCAATTGAACTTTGTGAAGAATTGGGAAAACTCCCTTTTTTATCACCGGCCATAGGTTTTTTAATAGGTGGACTTTTTGTTATTGGCAGTGACATCCTAATGACTAAATTTACCAAAATTACATCTAAAAATAAACGAAATATTTTACTATCCACCGCTGTTACTTTGCATAATATACCTGAAGGTCTAGTTATAGGTGTTGCTTTTGGTGGTATTGCGGCAGGTGCAAGTTCCGTTACCACAGCATCAGCTCTTCTTCTCGCCTTGGGCATAGGAATTCAAAACTTTCCCGAGGGGACTTGTGTAGCCTTACCTCTTAGAAAAAGCGGGGTCCCCCGTTTAAAAGCTTTCTTTATAGGGCAGGCCTCGGGCATTGTTGAACCTATTGCAGGAGTTGTTGGGGCACTATTATCATTGATTGTTGAAAATCTTTTACCATTTATGTTATCATTTTCAGCAGGAGCAATGATAGCGGTAGTTTGTTCGGAACTAATACCTGATGCTTTTAAAGATAATAAAGTTCTCGCAAGCATTGGTATTTTAGTAGGTTTTCTTGTTATGATGATATTAGATGTTGCACTAGGATAAAACAAAAAATGTGAAGATTTTTAATGCTTCACATCTTTTTTAATTTTTTTATTTTATTATTGTACCATTAACCATTTCGGCAAGTTTTTCAATTTTATAATGATCTATTGGATATACTTTAGGAATACTATTATTAACTATTTTATTCATTATAACGTTCTTTAAACTTTGAACACCATTTTCAGCAAGTGATCCTCCAACAAAGAAAACAATTGGTTTTCCAGCAAGTGTAACTGAAACATCTGCTGCGATATCATTTGCATCTTCATAATCACATCCTGATATATAACAATAGATATTAGGTTTGTTTTCTTTTAAGAAAAGTTCTGCATTAATAATTTTAGCACATTTTTTAAAGTAACGATTTATTCGATTAAATCGAACATTTGTACCCATTATAATATTGTCGTAAGAAGAAAAATCTATTTCAGAATTTTGTTCCACAAATTTTTGGGCATCAATTATGGTCGCCTTGTCAATCAATAAACTATTAATTTCTTCCGCAATTTCTTTTGTTGTGCCACTATTAGTTGCATATATAATTAAATTACGCATATATCCTCCTATTCAAAGGTAATTGTTATCGTAGCTGAAGAGTTTGTTATTAAGTCAATTTTAACACTAAATCCCATACTCATACCATCATACCATTTTCCATTTTTTAAAACTGAACCTTGGTAGAATAGATCACTATCTGTCGTATAGTTACCATATGCAGAATCTTTAGTATTAGTAATATCGCCTCTTCCATCCGCTTCATAAATAGTTATTAATTTATGACTTGATGTTGAGTTATTATACAATGTCATATCATAAATAGCTGTCGCATCTTTTGGATCTTTCAATGTCGCATCAACATGGTATACTCTAATTCCACTCTTGGTAAATAGGCCTTTGTAACCGACATGCGCCTCATTCAAACCATCAGGAGTATAGAAATCAAGTACTAAGAATTCTGTAAAAATTGAACCATTCCACTTATATGGTATAACAACGCAATCTCCTGTTTTATTAAAAGCCTCGAGGGTAATTGTTGTAGATTCTTTGTTTACAATGTATGGTGCTACCCATCCTAAAATTAGTTTACTGTATGGGGTTTGGTCTCCAACATTACTATCCATCATATCACAACCACCAACACCACCAGCTGGACCAGTCGATGTATCATTATCGTAATAATCATCAAGGCCTAAAACATGTCCAGTTTCATGGATTAGGGTTGTAGTATTTATTTTAACGTACACGTCATCTTCTTCAGATGCTCCATATATAAAAGCTTCGTCAAAGAAATCATAACCTATAAAACAGAATGTATTAGCTTCAACTCCATCATAGTATTCATAATCATCAGTATAATACTCATATGTATATGCCCACCACAATTCACTTTCATTAGTACTAATGCCATACGATACAGGGGCTGTATATACTAAGTATAATGCATCAATATATCCATCTCCATCACTATCATATATTGAATAATCAATCTTGCTGTCATAATATGTTAAAGCAGCTTTAATTATTTCATAATCAGGATCGCCGTTTTTTTCATACAAGTCTTCATAATAAGCCATTTTTTTGCCAGTATTAAATGGTTCTAAAACCATTCCTGATATTGTAAATTTTCCATATGAAGATTTATAATAATACGATGTTAAGCTTTCCCAGCCTGTGTCTTGACTAGTACCAAAGAACGCTTTTTCAAGTGTTTCTTTCATTCCAACTGGCGCTTTTTTATCACTGAAAGCAACTGGAATTACAAGCGCTTTACCAGTACTCGTTGCGGCATTCATACCATGAGGTAAACCATAGACTGTTCCTGCATATTCGTTCATTCTTTTTGATACATCATAAATTGTTTCAAGCGAGGTGTCTTTTTCTAAGTTACTTTTTACAAGTGATGAAAGGGAAGTAACGATTAATTGGTATTTTTCAACATCAAAAATAACATCATTAATATTTAACTTATCACCTTTTTTTAGGGTGCCTTCAAATTTAGAAGCGTACTCTGCTTGAAATGCTTTATCTATTACAACTATTAATTTAATACCATTTAGAACTACAACAATGTTATTTGTACCATCTACAAATTTTGTTGGAACAGTTTCAACTAAAGCTGATTCTATATTAACAATTTCTCTTCGTTTAAAAACATCTTCTATCTTTTTAATATTTTGGGTAATTTCTATAATTGGTGAAGTTGCTTTTTCAATGATAGTTACATCAGTCAATACTATTTCATCATCAATTAATTTAGTAGTTCCCTTCACATCAAGAACAGTACACATCGTGACATCTTTGATATCATTTTCATCGATTTTTGCAACTACAATATTTCTATAATCTGCTAGATACGCAATACCTTGAATGCTTCCAATATAATATCCTCTTATATGAACCTCACTTTGAAGATCCGCAGTATTAACAGCAGCCACAGTGATTTCGTTTAAAGGTTTCATTAAATTAGGTACATCGATTTTAGCTTGTGAGCTGCTAACAATAACTATTTCTACTTTAGTTTTAGCATTGATAATTATTGATTCAAGTGTATTTTTTTCAAAATTAACTTTAATAGTAAAAGTGTAATTTTCTAATAAATCCTCCATTTTTCCCTTAAAGACATTTGATGCAGCATCGTATTTTTCGAGATTTTGATATTCAAATGTGTTTGCCTCACTATCAAATATATAATCTTTGCTACTTAAGGAAGATAGATCAAGCATTAAGAAACTATTATATTTTTCAGAATACTCTTCTTCGGTCTCTTTTATAAAGTAATATTTTTCTTTATCATCAGCATTACCAAAATAATAATTAACACCATTTATATTAGTTAAGATTTCACAATCATCATTTAAGGTCTTTTTATACGTTATTCCATCAAAACCATAAGTTTCAGTAACTCCATTAATAATTACTTGATATTGATATGTCTTATACTTAGCGAGTATTTTTTCATAAGCATCTTCTTTTTCAGTATTTTGCCATTTTGCATAAATATCTAAATTGCTTTCAACTATTGTTTCGGAAGATATTTTTTCATTTTCAAGTGTTTCCCAATATAAGAATTTCATCCCTTCTTTTACAGGATCATTTGGCATTTTAACTTTATTCCCATCACTTATTCGGTAGGAAGCATATAAACTGTTTTCCTCTAAATAATAATTGACAACATATGTATGCTTTTTTTCGGTTTGAACATTCATGTTACAAGATGCTACACAAAAAGTCATGACCATTAACAAAATAATGCTGCAAATTTTCATTAATTTTTTCATTTTTTGTAACTTCATATTTTCTCCTTTTATAACAATTCTATTTGTTTAGCTAACATTTCTTGAATTTCTTCCTCACTCCATACCGATGCTTGGACTTCTCCAATATGATGTTTTTTTAATAAAAACATACACATTCTTGATTGACCAATTCCTCCACCTATTGTGTATGGTAGCCTTTTATTTATTAAATCTATTGCGTATGGTGATAATAGTTTTTTATCTTCTTTTTTATAAATGCTTTGTTTAACTAATGTTTCTTCATCAACCCTTATTCCCATCGATGATAATTCTAAAGCTATGTCCAGTTTCTCATCATATACAATGATATCACCATTGAGCATCCAGTCATCATAATCGGCAGCTCGCAAGTCATGAGGAATACCATCTGAAAGAGGCCAACCTATACCGTATATAAATACGGCTTTTTTTATTCTAGCAATTTTCAATTCGCGATTTTTAGCATCATCATCAGGGTACATTTTTAGTAGTTCTTCACTTGATATAAAAAATATTTCTCGCGGAAGCACAGGTACCAATTCTTTATAACGATCATTAACAACTTTTTCTGTTTCTAGTAATGCTTTATATATGAGGTTTACAGTCGCTTTTAAATAATCAATATTTCTATTTTCTTTCAATATAGGTTTTTCCCAATCCCATTGATCAACATATAACGAATGAATGGCATCAATTTTTTCAAATGGCCTAATGGCATTCATGTCAGTATATATGCCATACTCAAAGGGAAAATTATATTTTGAAAGAGCATTGCGTTTCCATTTTGCAAGCGATTGAACAATTTCAATATTTTTATCTCCTAATGCTTTTGCCTTAAAAGATACGGCTTGTTCATATCCACTAAGATTATCATTCAAACCTGTCTCAGGTTTTACAAAAAGTGGAGCTGATACTCTTATTAGATTTAAAGCTTCTTGGAGCTTTTCTTCAAATGTATCTTTGACAAGTTTTATTGCTATTTGGGTATCAATTAAACTTAAACAAGATTTATAATTATTGTTATTAGTCATTTCATCACCTTTAAGTTATTATATCTTTTTTTTATATTTTTGTAAAGCAAAATATTTTTTATTGGAAGAATAATGTGTTCGTGTACACTAGATTGTGTACACGAACAC
>ULNH01052162.1_pt1 | contig 55358 bp, 66 predicted proteins | sample 1951871 | NCBI WGS metagenome assembly ULNH01 (sample SAMEA4835572, study PRJEB28245) | human gut metagenome | biome: gut microbiome; material: fecal sample | place: Denmark | collected 2008 | reverse complement strand
CACCCTAGACCACCCTAGATTTTAAAGAGCCATTTTAGAATATTTAATTAAGCTACTTTTAACGTATTATAAGTGCTATAAACAAATTGAATTGAAGCGATTCTAGTTTGCACATTACTTACATATTCAAAATATTGATATTGGTTCGTAGTGTCAAAGGTTAAAGTCGCGGTTAAATTGGAAATAGAATACGTAACTTCTGCTTTATGTGAATCATCCGTTCCCGCATAAATCTTATTGCTACTTAATTCTTGCGTGTTATAATCTTCAAACTGAATGATTACTTTTTCTAAATAAGCATTATCTAAATTAAAGCGAGTTCTTGAATTTGCGTACCATCTTCCATATTCATTGGTTGCACCTACATAGGTATAAGAAACATAGCCATTGATAGTTTTAGTTGTTCCACTTTCATTCGTTTCCAAGTTATCTGCAGTCAAATTGTTTGATCTCGTTTTACTAAAGATGGCTTCCACATAAATATCTTCTGTCACAGTAATTTTTGCTGATTGACCATTAGTTAAAGTATAAGATTTTCCGTTAACGATTAAGCTTTGTAAATAAGCACCATTATAATAATCCCAACACTCTAAATAAATCGTATCACCATAATTTAAAACGTTATAGTAATTGGTATTTTCTTGGTAGGAATTTCCAGCTTGATCAAGCGCAAAAATATTATTCAAAGTTATATCATTATTCGTAATATGAATCGAATATTTCGTCACTGCAGATTGAATGTCTAGAATTGTTAAAGAAGATAAGGATACCGCACTGCCTGACTTTGATAATTTGGCTTTTATCTTCATCGTATCCGTGACTTTTAAAGTGTCGATGTTAGTATCAACCGAAAGGACAAATGAGATGGTTTGTTCGCTATCATCGGTTAAAGTAATGAGACGTTCATCTAAATCAATGGTCGATATTTTAGCGGAGAATTGATAATAATTATAGCTTTCTTCATTATCATTTAATGAAGCTCCAGCTTCTAACAATTTTGCAATTGATTCCACTTCAATCGTTGAAACTTTTTTAATAAAGACTTCATCTTTCGTTAATTCTTTTTCTGCGTTTTTAGACGAGAAATATTTATGACATGCGGAGCATTCCCAGTAGTTAATATTTCCGTCTTCTGTTTCCGTTGCCGCTTTTGCTTCATGATAAGTTAATTGATGTTCTGCATAACCTAAAGATGTATCCGTAACTTCGATAGTGTTATTACAATAAGTGCAAGTTTCGGTATGATGTCCATAGCTCGTACACGTTGAATCAACATAATCACCATTACTTACATAATTATGACTTTTCGTCGTTACTTTTTCATAACTATGTTGGCAAACAGAGCAAGTAAAGCGACTCTTACCCGAAGTTGTACAGGTTGCCTCTTCTAATACTTCTTCGACATAAGTATGATTTTTCTTCGTTGTTTGTTCTACTCCACAAATAGAGCATGCTTTCCAGTGATAATTATCATCCGCTTTATAGGAATCCCAAGTATGTTGTTCTTTTTCAATTGTCTCTACTACTTCATCCCCACAAACGCTACAAATTCGTTGCATGCGTCCTTCTTTAGCACATGTCGCGGGCTCTAAAATAGTATCGACATAACGATGACCTGGCGCTTTTAAAATCTTTGTACTTCTTACATAGCCACAGGTTTCACATTTACTTTCTTCTTTACCATCGACCACACAAGTAGCTTCAGTTGTAACGGTAACAAAATTATGTTGTTCTTCATCTAATTTAGCGTCACAATCTTCCACTAAACAAGTATGCCAGTGATGCGTGCCATTACTTGCCCAAGTAGATGAAGGCGTATGATTGTTAGTTTTAGGAATAGAACGTTCATCTAAATAATCACAAATAGTGCAACGATAGTCTTCATGACCTTCTTTTGCACAAGTTGGTAAACGATGATTGCCATTAGGACAATCACAAGCTTCTAAGTTATGCTCTTCCTTAACGGATTGTTTACAAGTTGTACATTGATAGAAGTGTCCTGAACTATTTTTAGAAATAACTTTAGTTTTGTCGAGTTGATGTCCTAAAACATCTATTTCCTTGGTATAGGAATAACCGCAATCACAATAAACGCGAGTGGATCCTTTTTCGTCACAAGTTGCTGCACTTATTACTTCTTCTTTAAAAGTGTGTGGCGTAAGAATACCTTCGCTTTGATTACAAGTTTCACAAATATTCCAGTGATTGGTTTCATCATATTGAACTTTCGTGTAACTATGGTTAGCAAAATCAAGTTCTTCCTCATTTTGATGTCCACAAGCGCATTGGAAAATTTTCTTTCCTTTCTTTAAACAGGTGGAAGCTTCTTCATGAATAAGCTCTGAATGATTATGTTTTTCTTTGGAATCCTCTAAAGTAGTGTGGCAAAGATTACATTCTTTCCAGTGATCTAACTCATCAAATTTCCAAGCATAATCATGCTCTTTTTTAGGTAATACTTTTATAGATTCATAGCCACAAGCGCATGATACTTTGGCTTTGCCTTCCTTATCACAAGAACTTTCAGTGATAATTTCTTCTTTTAAGTTGTGATTTTCTTTTTCTGATGGTTTTTCACAAACCGTGCAATATAACCAGTGTTGTTCATCATCAAACTTATAGTTTTCTGATAATACATGTCCTTTTTTATCGATGATTGTTTCATAATAATCTCCACAATCACAGGTATAAGTAATTTTTCCTTGCTCCTCACATGTTGCTTCTATTTTGTTCGTAACATGATAATCATGTGTATGTTTTGATTGGCAGCTTGTAGTGCCTAAAAGTACACACGATAAAGCAACAAAGAGAGAAAATATTTGTTTTTTCCGTGCCATAAAATGCTCCTTTTAATTATAATTATTATATCTTCTTAATAAAATAAATGCAATTTACACTTTGCTTAAAACATAAAGAAGCAAATAGAAAAAATCTATCTGCCTCATCATTTATTCATCTTTTACAAAATTCAAAACTGTAATTCTTAAATCTGTAGTCCCATATGATTGAAAATCAATCCATTCATTTGAACCATTTCTTATATTTTCTGGCCTTTGATTAGCGGGTAGCGAATAACCTTTTCTCATCAGCTTCGCTTGATTTTATCACCCCTGATAATCCCGCCAGCTCAGTCAGACCCACAAGTCCTTTTGCTAATCGTTCTTCTATAAAACTTTGCGTGCTATCGTGAACAGGCTTTTTGTTTTCTTCACTACTGCCATTATTCCACACACAACTAAGCCGATGCAAGTTATCGCCAAAAGCAGCATACAAACAGTAATAGATACTTCTTACCATTACTTTCAACATTCGTTTGTCAACATTTTTATTCAACAGCTTTTAGACTCTCATTCATCTTTGTTTTTACTATTTTCGGTCTAAGCATAAGCATTACAAGCAAAGTAAACCCAAAAACGATAAACGGAATCAGTATCCATATAAACCAACTGACGTCTCCTACCGCTCCGAACCCAATCGTTTTGAATACAAGCGTGGCAAGTCCTATCCCCACGGGATAGCCAAGTAGAATGCCAAAAAACGCACTTATACATATTTCACGATAGATATATCCGCATATTTCCCCATCGTGGTAGCCAAGTACCATAAGCGTTGCGATTTCTCTTTCTCTTTCGCTTATATTTATCGTCGTAAGAGTATTTATTACAACCGCAGTCAAAAGTCCAGCAAAAGCAACAACCACTACCGCTATTCCAACAATCGCAGGCGAACCGAAATCACCAAAAACACACATGTCGAGAAGCGCAAGCCCTGCAAACACAAGTCCCGTTGAAACGGCTATAGATATTAGCATCATGAAAAATCTCGTTTTATACCTGAAAACGTTTCTCAGTGAAGATTTATACTTAAATGAAAGTCGTTTCCATATAAAAGGAATTCTCTCAAGCAGTATTCTTTTTCCTTTTTTCGGCGTCTTCGGGCGTAAAAGGTCAGCGGGGGCGTTATTAGCAAGCCGCATACCGACGGAAAATACCGCAATCAACGTAGCCGCTACAATTACGCCGAGCGATATAAAGTAATAGCTTGGATTGACCACCACAGATATCGGTGGCATGACATGTCCATAGCCGAAAACGAAACATATCAGCCAAGAAACGCCATATCCGACAAAGAAGCCGACTCCCCCACCGATAGCAAGCGCGACAAGTGCAAAGAAAACGTATCTCAACACGACACTCGTAGAGCCGTACCCAAGCGTTTTAAGACAAGCGATTTGAGAACGTTCTTCATCCATAAGTCGCATCATGGACGATAAAACGACGAGAAGCGTTACGGCAATAAAAATCACCATTAAAATATTTCCTATTCCACGCACTTTGTTCGCGCTTGCGATAATCGATTTGAAACTATAATTATCATAAAGCGTGATTATGCGTATGTCATCACCTAAAAGCTTCACAAGTTCAACCTTTTCTTTCTCGACGTATTTTTCATAGCCATAAGAAAAAGAATTGAATAAATCCTGATTCTCCGCTTTAATATACAAATCGCCTTTCGGTATAATTGTTGGGCATAGGTCTATCGGACAATACAAAATATTTTCAAGCAAGTCGAGTTTATTTATTTCGGAAATATTGTCGGGAATTTCAGTATCTTCGGGGTTATTGTAACTTGGTTCTCCATCCTTGCCGAATGTAAGCGGACTTCTTACTATCCCTTTAATCGTGACGTTAATTTTATATTCAATCGTTGAATTCAGCGCAGAAGCAATATCTATTTCAACTTTTTCGCCTACGAAATGCCCTTTTATTACATTATCCTTTTCTTCTGCATAAACGCAGTTTACGTCATCGACCGTTATTCTCTCGCCTTCCACGAGTTCAAATTTGTTGATTTTCATGTTTTCAAGATTGAGAAAATACAATCGAAGCGATCTTCTCTCTTCCGTCTGAATATCAACGGACATTCCCTCTTCGACATTACCTTCTCCGTAATGATTTTTTACTGCTAAGATCTGTTCGTCAGTAAAACTTCCAGTTTTGCTCTTCACGACAAAATCGCTTACGTTTTGGCTTTTGTAATAATTCTCTATACTATCCTTAATCATATCTGTCGGCGAGCCAATTCCAGATATAAATCCTGTGGATATAAGAACGATACCGATAAGAGAAAGTAGACGTATTAGATGCTTTTTAAACATCCTGCGGACTGTTTTCAAATATGTTTTCACCATTCTATCTCCTCAATCGATTTAGGATTGACGTTTGTTTCAATACTTTCTATTCTTCCGCTTTTTATCTTTATTACCTTATCCGCCATATTTCTAAGTGCAGCATTATGCGTTACGACGATAACAAGTTTCTTACGTTCGCGAGACAAGTCTTGTAAAAGTTTCAATATCTTTTTGCCAGTAACGTAATCGAGTGCGCCCGTCGGCTCGTCGCATAATATCAACTTGGGATTTTTTGCAATCGCACGAGCAATTGAAACTCTCTGCTGTTCGCCTCCAGATAATTCTGCAGGAAAACTGTTCAATTTGTCCGCAAGTCCAACCGATTCAAGAACCTTTTTGGGATCGAGGTGATTATTGCATATTTCAACGGCAATTTCTACATTTTCAAGTGCGGTAAGGTTGGGCATAAGATTGTAGAACTGAAAAACAAAACCTATGTCGTGGCGTCGATAGTCGGTCAGTTTCTTTTTATTGAACGAAGTCACATTTTGCCCATCAAGATCAATCTCCCCACTCGTTGCCGTATCCATTCCGCCTAATAGATTCAAAAGAGTAGTTTTTCCCGCTCCGGACTCGCCAAGTATTACTACGAATTCACCTTCGTTCAAATCGAACGAAACGTCTTCTATAGCGGGCACAATTAAAGAACCAGTATGATATTCTTTTGTTACGCTTTTCATAGATAGTATTTTCATAGTTTCGCTCCTTTCGTATACTGAAACTAAAAGTTAATCTCTTAGTTTTTTTTTGTTCCTAATATTAGTGTATAATAATGTTGATGGAAAGTTAATATTTATATGTGAGGAAAATCGTGACATTTGGCGATATCAATCGTAACATAGATAGTATTTTTTTATTAAAGTAATGAGCAAACTCCTATCGTTCCGCAGTTAAATTGCAAAAAAAAGCTTCAAAAAGTACCTATATTGATACAATTTGCGTACACCCCTTAAAAAATGCGTACAGTCACAGAATTTTGCGTACAGTTAGTGAAAAATGCGTACACCTATAAATTGTAATTTGTATTACTAATTTATATTTGGTATTTTTCTAATTGCAAAAACAGATATTACTATTTCTATAATTACTAATATAATTATTGGAATAATATTACTTTGTACTAGCATAAGAACAGCAAAAGAATCTATAAGAATATGAGCAATTACACATGGTAAAACTCCCTTTGAATATTCTTTGATTGCTCCAAACATAAATGTATTGCCCAATATCATTAAATAAAATATCAAATAATTTGATGAGCCTGCTGTTATCCAAGATAATCTATATATTGGAATATGCCATAAAAACCATATAATTGATATTGTAATCATTTTAAGAAAATAATTTTTTATATTTAATTTTGGTTGTAAATACCATCTCCAACCACATTCTTCAAGACCACCTTGTAGTATTGCCCAAGGCATATAAGATAATAAAGACAATATCGTTCCATTAGTAAATTTAACATTTCCTAATGGAACTGATACTCCATAGTATATTATCACACTGCATACAGCCAAAATGTATGGAGTGATTTTTTCTTTTTGCAAAAAAAAACATATTTTTAATTATTTGTTTCTTTTTTTCATATTTTGCAAATATAATTGCAACAATCATAGGAACTAAATTCATTAAAATAAATAATATAGATGAGCCTATTGTATTGCCATCTGGGTATAAACTTAACAAAATTTGTCCCACGATAAATGTAATCAATAATGTTGCTATAGAATAAGTTAATGCAATTTTATTATCTTTTCCCATTTTTGCCTCACTTTCAAACGATAATTTGTATTGCTAATTCTATATATTTACTAGTCTCTTTAATACTTAATTTGTCCATTTTATCTTTGCATTTTTCAACAAACTCTATAACCAATTCAGGATTTGTTTTTGAATAATCTCGTAAGCTCCAACCGACTGCCTTATCTATAAAAAAATTATTACTACCAAAATTATTAACTAATATTGCTTCCAATAATTTTGTATTAGTTTTCTCTTTTCTACATAATTGATGGTCTATTGCTATTCTTCTTACCCAGAAATCTTCATCTTTTGACCATTCTAGCATTAGATCATTTATTCTTTCGTCTTTAAATGCAAACTTGTTTTGATAAGTATTAAAAGGTGATAAAAATATTCTATATGTAGAAATTTATTTTCCCCATTCAGCCATAGCATAACCACGTGGATATAATCTAGTACCACGAAACTCTATAGCTCCTTCTTTATATTGTCCATTATAACCATCTTTTCTTAAACTAAATAAATATTCTTTATTTACTTCTTCTCCAGTTGCCCATAAGTAATAAGAATTATCATCTAGTGCAAGGTAATTCTGTAACCCATTATTACTATAGCAACTATTTAATTTAAAAACCCCAACATCAGATTTAACTGTCATTTTTAAGTCTTTATAAGAAGTATTGTTATACGTCCATTTGTAAGTAAAAGCACAAATAAGTTCCCATTTATCATTTATTTTAATATCAAAATTATTAATAGATGTTTTCTTTTTATAGCAAAATTCATATGTATTATCTTTATTCATTGTTAATCTTATTATGTCATTTGCATTATCTTTTGCTGCGCTAAACTGATAATCATTAAGCATATATTCCTTCACTTTATTTGAAGGAGAACAACCAAAAAGGAATAAAGAAATTATTAATCCTGAACTTAAAAAATCTATTTTTCTCATACTTTATTATAACAATAGATTGACAACGTGTCAATGACTAAAAATAGCTCTTTAATTTACAAATTGTTTAATACAAGTTGTATTGATAGAGTTGTAAATATTGTTTCAAAATATTCAGTTAAACTATCGTTAGAATTTATTAATATATTCATAAGGAACCCTTTCTTTATTTCAGCAAATTTAATTATAGGTTTCTTTTATTTTTTTATCGACCTGCAAATATGAAATGCAACATACAATCCATTAATATGAGAATGTGGACATGAAATGATTTGTAATATTGAAAAATCATTCTTCCGAAATAAACCTATAGGAGAAAACACATCATGAAATTTTCAATCAAAAAAGCACCTATATCAGAAGAAGAAAAAAGAGATAGAGCAGAATTTTTTGCAGAAGACACTAGACAATATGTTGATGTTGAAGCTTTTGTAAAACAAGATATTTATGACGAATTTATCGACTATAAATGCCTAAGTTGTATATTACAAGAAGAGTTAGAAGCCGATGTTGTTTTAGAAATGTTTTACCCTGAATTTGAAGAATACCCTCTATTAACTTGTCCAAAATGTGACAAAGGTAAATTTGTTCCTCTAGATATTTATAAAGCAAAAACTAAAAAATAGGCTTTTTACAATAAATATTTTTGTAAAATTTGAATTTAGCAAGTTTTTTTGTTTTAGATTTTACTAAATAGAAATTCCTAATCAAAAGAAAAAGCCCACAAAAGGCCTAAAAAAGGCCTAAAAAGGCAAAATGTGGGCTAAAACACTAGTTTTCGTCGGTATAAAACGCATAAAAAAAGACCTGATAGCAATTGTATCAAGTCATTGTTTGTTAGATGGCGGAGCAAGAGAGACTCGAACTCTCGCACCAGTTACCCGATCTACGTCCTTAGCAGGGACGCCCCTTCACCAACTTGGGTATTGCTCCAACGGCTATGTAATAGTAACATAAACCGGCGTTTCTTTCAATACTTTTTTTATTCTCTTTCATCGCCTAAGAAATAAACCGCAACAGTTCCTGGTCCACAATGTGAGCCAATAATCGTGCCAATATCCCAAATACGAATTTTATCTTCTAATCCTGGTGCTGCTTGAATTAAAGCTTGACGGACGGTTTCTACCATTTCTGGAACATCAGAACCATTAATCCATAATTTACCATGATAATCTTTTCCGTCTTTAATATGTTTCATGACTTCTTCCACAGTTTTACGGATAGCGTTCTTTCTTCCAAAAGCTTTATTATATACAATAATTTTTCCATCTTTATTGAGTTTCATAATCGGACACGCTTTCATAATAGAGCCAAAGAATGCAGTCATCATAGTAATCCGTCCACTTCTTTTAAAATAGCTCAAATCCGTGCAAAAGAATTGATGATGAACTTGATTACGATGATCAATGATCCACGCTTCAATTTCATCTATGCTTTTACCTTCATCTCTTAAATCTAAAGCGTAATCAACGAGTAAGCCATACCCTGAAGAGCTACATAAAGAATCAATGACATCAATTCGTGCTTCAGGATGTTTCTCTTTTATCATGGTTACTGCTTTTAAAGCATTGATGGTAGAATTCGTCATGCCTGTTCCTAGTTCAATATGTAAAATTGGTAATTTTTCTTTTAAAAGTTCTTCAAAATATTCAATATACTGATCAATGGCAATTTGTGAAGTAAAAGAACGTTTTCCTTTTTTTAAACTTTCAAAAAATTGGTGAAGTTCTTCTTTATTTCTTCCCATAATATCTTCATGTTCTACATCATCCATCATATAATGATAATAAAGAATGCGAACATTTCTACTCGTAAAATAACTAGCATCGACATCAACTGGTGAGCTACAACTCATAATAAATTCCTTGTTTCCCATTTTCATTTTCTCCTTTTATAAAATAACAATGAATAAATAAGCACTTAAAAAAGCGATGATAGAGGCAATTGTGCCCCATGCTAATTCGGATAATGTATGGCGTTTCATATATAAAGAAGACCAATAAACGAGGGTAAGAATGATAAGGCCGAATAAAGCATAAGCACCTAAAAAATAAGTCAAATAAATGATAGGTCCTGCTACTCCACAAGTATGTCCACTCGCCTTAATTGGCGTAAATTTCGTAAATAAGAAAATTAACAAACCTGCGACCGAATAGCATACAAAAATCATCTTCGTCCCATCGGAAAAAGACAAAGCAAAAGATAAAATAATGCCCAAAGCATAACCTAAAACAGACATGATAATTGCAAGTTGTCTTTGTCCTTTTCTTCCTTTCTTTTTAAAATGCGGGAGTAGAGGCTGTAAAGGATACGCCAAAATTGGAAATACAACAATAAATAAAATGGCAAGTAACAATCCTTTCACATCCATAAAAACTTCTCTTTTTAAAAACCAAAGTAGAAGAAAAGCAATAAGAGCAATCACGGGGGCAATTGTCATCACACGAATGGTTTTAGCAAGCCCTATCCATTTCTTTTCTTTGGTATTTAAACAAGCAGGGTTAATTTTAGTACTAGATTTTTCCATAACAATTCCTCCTTTACACTACCCAATTTATAACAAAATAAAAAAAGAATCACTCTACTTAGCTTTTTAAAATTCTCTAATAAAAAAAGAAAAAGTAGAGTGCGATAAACCACACTCTACTTTCATGATTTCAGTAGTAGAATTGAACGTTTTTTCAATCAATTCATTAATTTTTGTTGATTTTTTCTACCTTTTTAGGAAGGAATCTCCATTTTTCTCTTTTAATGCCTATCGACTTCTTTAAGAGCCACCAGAAGAAAATTGCAATCTGTAAAACACCCGCAATTCCATAAATAAGTAGGATCATAATATTACTAAACGTGAGATGAATGGATACGGCAATGCTCCACACTAATCCTGAGCATACAATTTGTTGCCATAAAGAAGGCCACCATAAAGAAGCAAAGACAAGCCAAACAATAAAAGATACGGATACACCATATAAAAGCATTGGTAGCCACCATTCTTTAAAGGCAGACGGTTCTAGTGTCCCTACAAAAAACATACATATAGCAAGCACTAAATAAGGAATACAAATTGAAATCAAAGTGATGAAATAATGATTCCAAGTAAACAATTCTTTTTTGGACGTATGCACTTTCTTCATCATCGGTTTATATAATATTTCATTACTTGTAACGCCGAATACTTCAGCAAGTAAAATAATCGTTTCAGCATCGGGAATAGCTTCGCCTCTTTCCCATTTGGAAACCGTTTTATCTGAGTAATGTATTTTATCAGCAAGGTCTAATTGTGTCATCCCTGCTGCTCTTCGTAAATCAGATATATTTTTGGCAACAATTAAGTATAGTTCCTCTTTTTCCATTAGCAAAACCTCCTTGTATGTAAATTATCTATAAAAAGACTTTCTTTGTCAAACGCATTTTGTCATATTTTGATTTTGTATAAAAAAAGAAGGAGATAAAGGATAACCCCTTATTCACCTTCTTTTATCAATTGATTAATAGGCTTTAGCAAAGAGAACGACTTTCTTTGCTTTCTTACCACAGATTGGGCAAACATCGTCAAATGGTGTTTGGTCGAATGGCATACATCTTGAAGTTGCGTTCGTGTCGGCTTTAATCTTGTTTTCACACTCTTCATCACCGCACCACATCATCTTAACATAGCCACCTTTATGTTCAAGAACATCTTTAAATTCATCATAAGCATGAACTTCGGTAGTATGGGCTAATAAGTAGTTCATTGCTTTTTCATACATTTCTTCATAGATTAAATCTAATAACGCATGTACTTGTGGCACTAATTGGTCTAATGGATAAGTAGCCTTTACGCCATCATTACGTTTAGAAGCCACGAAGACGTTATTTTGAATATCACGTGGACCAATTTCAATACGAAGAGGAATACCCTTCATTTCGTATTCATGGAATTTCCAGCCTGGAGTCGTTGAAGGATCGTCATCTAAATGGACACGATATCCTGCTTCTTTTAAAGTTTTTTCAATTTCTCTTGCTTTTTCTAATACCCCTGGTTTTTGAATTTGAATTGGGACAATGACGATTTGCGTAGGCGCCACACGTGGTGGAAGGACTAAACCATTATCATCACCATGTACCATAATTAAAGCGCCTAATAAACGAGTGGACACTCCCCAAGAGGTTTGTTCTACAGGTTTTAATTTGCCGTCTTTATCTTGAAAGTGAATACCAAAAGCATCAGCAAAACTATGACCGAAGAAGTGGGAAGTTCCGCTTTGTAACGCTTTTCCATCGGGCATTAAAGCTTCAATGGAATACGTTTCTTCTGCACCAGCAAATTTTTCTTTATCAGTTTTTCTTCCGATGCTAAAAGGAATCGCTAAAAGTTCTTTTCCTAATTGGTTATAAATTTCTAACATTTGTAAAGTTTCATGCCGTGCTTCTTCTTCCGTAGCATGAATGGTATGACCTTCTTGCCATAAGAATTCGGAGCCTCTTAAGAAAGGTCGAGTGGTCTTTTCCCAACGAACAACAGAACACCATTGATTGTATTTTAATGGTAAATCGCGATAGGATGAGACAATCTTTGAAAAATGCTCACAAAACAATGTTTCACTGGTTGGACGAACAATTAAAGGGTCGTCTAATTTGTTCTTTCCTCCGATGGTCACAATCGCACATTCAGGGGCAAATCCTTCCACGTGATCTTTTTCTTTTTGGAATAAAGAAGAAGGAATCATCATTGGCATATACACATTTTGATGTCCTGTTTCTTTAAATTTCTTGTCTAAATATTGCTGGATTTGTTCCCAAATCGCATAGCCATAAGGACGATAAATAATAAAGCCCTTAACGGAAGAATAATCCATTAATTCTGCTTTTCTACATACATCCGTATACCATTGTGCAAAATCTTCTTCTTGCGAAGTAATTGCGTCATTTTTATTTTCTGTTGCCATAAATCTCACTCCTTATTTTCTAACAACACTCATTTTTCGAGGCGTTAATTCAACAATGTCTTCACTTCTCATTTCAATTGCATTGCCACCAAAAATAAAGAATCCTCTTTCGCGTAAAATTTGAATCATCGCTTTGGTCGTCATATCTAAAGCAATTAATGGTTTTTGGAAGACGGTTAATTTGGTAGATAACCGTTTAATTGCCGAACTCGAATCTAAACTTTCTTTTCCACTGGTTAACGTTTTATCAATAACAAAGTAATCAAATACTTCATAAACACCATTCGCCCAGGTTAAATTACTGCTCTTTAAAGCTAAAGCAATTTCATACTTTTTCTTTTTAATCAATTTCAAATATTCAATCGCTTCTTCATAATTTTTAGAGACAATTTCATTCATGTCATTTTCATCCATCATGATGACTACATGACAATCTTTGGTATGTCGAATTTCCGAAAGAACTTTTAAAATTAAATCTTTATCGTAAATCATGACGGGTAAGAAAAGGCGTAAGTTATTTTCTTGACCACTTTCAATAAAGCGTTTCACCACTTCATTATAGAACTTATTAATTAATGTCTTGGACGTTAAAGATAATAATTCATAATTGCGATTATATTCATTCGCTTTGATTTTCATTTCTTCAAAACTGTGGAATTCTGAATTTTCTGGTTCTACATACGTAATATAACCAAACATTTTAGCGGGTAACGTAGCTTGCACTAAAGGCGCATATAAGAATTGTAAACGGCGGTCTTTCTTTTTCCCGTGTATGGCATTATCCAGTTCTTGTTCCCAAACTTCTTCACCAAATTCTTTAACGGAATCGCCATTAGAATACCATTCCATTTTGCTATCTTGACGTTCCGCTGCCATTGCTTTATTACGCGCAACTTCTAAGCATTTCTTTCCATCGGTAAAATATTTTAATTCCGCTACACCGATAGAAAAATCAAAATCTTCTTGGCAAGAGTTAATTTCTAGTCGAGAGTTTAATTTTTTAATTAATTGAAATACTGCTTGTTGCTTTTCCGCTAAGTTTGCGGTATTTACATCTAAAATAACAAAGCATTTACTATCATCGAATTCAATTCGTGATCTTGATCTCTTTTCTTTAATGAAAAGTAAAATGACTTGCCTTAATTCATTAGCAATCGCGTTTTGTTTTGCTTCATCTAATCTTTTGTCTAAAGGAAAGAAACGAACAAAGATTAACGCGCCATTTGTAGTATTCTTTTTGGTATAAATTGAATCGATCGGAACACCTTGCATTTCTTTTAAAGGCGCCATGAAATATTTTCTCTTCTTTAAAGAATCTTGTAAGTATTCAACATTATAACTACATAAGTGAATGATTTTCTTTTCAATGTTCAAACTATCTACCGTAAAGAATAAAGATAAAATTTGTTTGCCATCAAAATTCAAAACGATTTCGGATAAAAGATTATGATTATCAACAAAAAGATTCTCCAACCATTCTCTAAACAAATCGCGTTCTTTAGGATTCAAAATATGTTTATATAAAAAATCTAAAGTCATAGAAGTTTGTTCTTTCGGATTCGTGCGTTCAAAAAATACAACGTTTCGTTGCTCCATATAAATGGTAAAAATGTAACACTTTCTTTTTTTGAAACGAAGATGATCTTCTTGTTTTTTCTTAGAGTAGCTAGAAAGAACTAAAAGAACAATAATAGCAATGGCTAAAAGAGAAAAAATTACAACCATAGCTGTCATGATTTGGGGTTGATGCTTTAAATACCATTCTTTCACAGCTTTCTCACCTCATTTGATATTATATACTTTGTTTATTAAATAAACAACAGATAAAAAAGAACTTCCTAAGAAGCCTTTTTTTCGTTCTATTTTCAGGATGTTCACTAAAAAAATAATAAAAGCAATGAAAAGTCATGATAAATATGTTATAATTCTTTTCACTGGAGAAATACCCAAGCGGCTGAAGGGACCAGTTTCGAAAACTGGCAGAAGGTGCAAGCCTTGCGGGGGTTCAAATCCCCCTTTCTCCGCCATGAAGTTCATTAAGTCTAGTTTTAGATAACTAGGCTTTTTTATTTTCTCTTATTGAGAAAACACAATCAAATACTTCTTCCGTCCATTCTTTAGGATGACATAAGAAAAATGTTTCGTGATTCATATTTTGTTCACGAATATCTGGGTTTTTAAAATGTTTTAAATAACGAGCTCGATACTTTTCCCCCATACCTAAAGCATAAAACACATGCACAGTAGTGCCTTTTTTTTCAATATGCTCATCGATTTTAGTTACTAAATCGGAAACATATTGATTGTAGATACTTTTTTTCGTCACGACATTTTGGATTGCGGGAAGCATAAATGAATGTAAGAATTCTTGCATTTGTTGGTAGCGTTCTGGTTCTTTATCATTCATTTTTCTCTTCCCCTTTAAAATTCAATATGATTACCTGTATGGAGGTAATATAATTGTCGAGGTAAAACGCTTTTCATTCGTTCATATGCTTTTTCTCCGGTACAGTGGCAAGTATAAAATATCGTTGTTGTTTTATTGAGTTGCTCTGCTAACGAATCAATGAAAGTGTCACTTTCATATTTTTTTGTAGGTGGATTAAATAAATGAAATCCACCGACCGCCAAGAAAATAGGACCACAAATTGAAGAAGCTTTTTTAAGAATATTTAAAATTCCAGCATGCGAACATCCGGAAAAAAGGAAGTTCATATTTTGTAATGAAACAATTAAATTCTGTTCATGGCTAAAATCATCTTGAACAATTTCCCCGTCTTCTTTCTTAAACAGTTTTTGATTACTCTTAGGAAGTTCACCTTCCATTTTCACATGCGAAAAAAGCGTCAATTCATCATTTATTTTTTCTATATCATTTGTAAAGATAAAACGTTCTTTATTGAATTTGTGGTATTTTAAGCCAATGGAAATATAAAATCCTAAAACACGAATGTAATGTCGATCTAAAGCATTTTTACGAATGTATACTTTTGCCTTTTTATTTACTTTTAAAAATGCTTTTAATCCACCCACATGATCTTGATGTCCATGGGATAATACTAGAATATCCACATCTTCAATTGAAATTCCCATTTTATTTGCGTTTAATAAGAATTTCCGACTTGGTCCCACGTCAAAAAGTACTTTATGATTGGGAGTTTCAATATATAAGGACAAGCCATGCTCTTTTTTATATTGTTTTGAAGAGGTTGTATTTTCTAAAAGTGAGATAATTTTTATCATTGTTTTGTCTCTTTTCTAACCTTAACTGCCATTACGAACTATAGCCACCCTTACGAAGATAGATGCCCATTAAGTCACGTAAATAGCAAGCTTCTTCGGGTTGTTCAACGATTTTGAATTGACTATCTGAACGATAACCATTTCCATAGATATAATAGTCACTTCCAAAGGTATCCGTAACAAAATAATAAATTTGTGTATCAGAAAGGTTACTTGATGAACTATAACCAGAATTATACGCTATAAAATAATAAGGGTTCGTGCTGTTCATATAGTATTTCTTTAAAAATGCTCCAGTAGCCGAACATAAAATAATATCGTTATCAAAGGGGAATAAATTAAAAATGTCTTCTACTGTTTTAAATCCGGCTGTTAATTTATTTGATCCACGAACACTTAAATATCCGCCACCTAAAACAATATCATATTGACTTCCCCAAAGTTTTTGGCCATATTCCATCATTAATTTTGCACCCGTTGTGCGTAGTTCATTACTATTTCGTTCCTTTGCATTATAGCCTACTTGTTCCTTAGGATTTCCAATTACTTCAGAATATTTTTCAAAAAGTGCAGTTGTATTTTCATCCATATCACTATCGAGCCAACTCTTTGTGGAAATATTTTCTGCAAGGCTCGTATCAACGCTTTTTGTTTTAGGATTGTAGGTTAATGTGGCATGTGAAATTCCTGAATTATAGGATCCACTTTGAATGTGATAAATACCATAATCGTCCGTTTTTGCATATTCTGTGTGCGTATGTCCTTCAAATACGACATCTACATATTTTGATGTACTGATGCTATTTTGATAACCTGATTTATCAAAAGAATCGTGCAAAGAATAAACAACGATTTGACAATCTTCATCATCCTTTAAACGTCTAGCTTCATTGATGACTAAATTAGCAAGAGCGGTTCCAGTTTTAAATTCGACATTAGCGACTTTAGAAGCGGAGATAGAAGAATAACAATTTCCAATCGCACCGATAATACCAATTTTAATGCCACCTTTTTCTATAATTGTGGATGCATCTAAATAGCTTACTCTTTGCTTTGTTTCCTTACTATAAACATTAATTCCTAAGGTTGGAAAATTCGCTAATTCACGATTTTTAATAATGGTTTCTTCGCCCCAGTCAAATTCGTGGTTTCCTATGGTCATAGAAACAAAGTTCATTTGATTCATCCATTCTGTTACAAGATTTCCTCTCGTGTTATTGCTATAAATACTTCCTTGCCACATATCACCGCTAGAAAGCAAAACAGCATTTTCTTTGGTACTTACTAATTCTTTTAATTTCGTAGACATCTTTTCAATGCCAGGATTGGAACTAGAATCTTTTACTGCACCATGGAAATCATTCACTGCATAAAAATCAATAACAACATCTTCGCTAGAAGAAATTTGAGGTATTGTTTCCTCTTCTAAAACAAATTTACATTTAGTACATTCTTTATGCTTTTTACCCGCACTGGTGGTCGTTGCTTCTTGATCCACTATCCATGAAGATGATTCATGTGCTTCTAAACGTTGATCTCCACATATGCATTGCTTATAATGATAACTATTATCATAAGGTGAAAATGTATATTGGTGAACATGCTCTTGATTATCTTGAAGCGTTATATCTTCTAATTGACCTACACATAATTTATAAACACCACTATGAAAAGTAATATTTCCTTCCATCGTGAATAATTTTTCATTATTTAAATTTTCTATAAAATAATTCGCAATGGTAGTGGTATTCGATTTACTTCTTGAGTCTACTTTTATTCCAAGTTGCTCGCCACCAACTTCAACCGTTGGGTAATAACCAGAGGTGTCACCAGCTAAATTAATGGAAGGTGCTGCTACAACTTTAGCATTTTTTATAATGGTTCTGCAGCCTTGATTTAAATAGTTAGAAGATAACAATTCATTTACTGTTATATTAGAAGGTGTTACTAAATGTGTTCCTTCTTCTACAATTGTTTCAATACTAGTAGGAATTATTTCTACACATCCTCTAAAGTTTTTAAAAGGGCCTGTCACTTCTATGGTTGTTCCTAAACTAGCGTTATCCATATCAGAAGCGCCATAAACATAAAGCCCTACTGGTTGATTTGTACTTGATAAACTTTCTATATATAAATTATTTTTTCCATCCGCACCGAGATCAATACGATTCACGACACCACGAACTTTATATGATTGAGTTCCATCTACAATATTAGAATAATCGGCAAAATTTAATTCATCATTTGCTGCTACTAAAGCCTCTTCAATCGTTAAATAATCTCTTTCTTCTATAGAAGATGAGCTTGATGAAGTATTTGAAGTAGAAGGTATTGCTGTTGAACTTGATGGTGTTTGACTTGTCGAAGGTAAAGTGGATGAAGTCGTATTAGGAGTTGTTGGTTCTTTACTAGTGGAATTTGATCCAGGAGATATTTCAACCGTGCAGCTTACTAAAAGTCCCAAAAAAGCAGAGACAGCCAAAATTGATTTTTTCATATATTTACCTCCAACGAGTATAAAAATTATAGCCTTTCTGCCTGAATAAAGTCAAGATATATACGATGTTCTAATGTAGTTTATTTGCTCGCTTTAATAGAATGAACAGTAATAATTGTATAGCTATAGGCATTGATTGTTACTTCATACGGAAAAAGCGTAACATACCAGTTTTTTCCTCTTCTAACAATATCTGCTTTCGGATTCATCACAAGGGCTTTACACCACGAAATAGCATCATCATTTTCTAAAAGATGAGCGTTCTTTTGAATCCTTTTGATACCTAATTCAGTTGTGTGAATTTTATCTACATTCTCTAATAATACTTGATATTGTTTACTTTCCATTTTTTTGAAATAGCACCCACTTCTCTTTTAAAGAAATTTTTTTAACATTATAGCCATACGCTAGTAAATCTTTTTTGTACGTTAAAAAAGAATGCTTCATCGGTAAATGAATGATTTCTTCAATTTCGAAAAACGTTAATCGAATTTCATCTTGATTTTGTTCTTTTATATATTTCCATAAAGCATCATATTGACTCATTGGTTTTCTCCTCATTTTGTGGATTCTTTATAATGTAGTCTTGAGCAATTTTATTAAGTGAATCAAGTTCTTCTATTGTTAAGATGGAACAAGGAATATAAAAATCTCTCGCATTATTTCCACGAATCATTACCCAATACTTTTCTATTTGAATTAGCAATAAATTTCCTTCACTTGTAAAAGGATTTTTCTTAGGATTTGTCGTTATGGTATAGTACCACACTTCATCTTTTTTATTTAAAAATATATCAATATCACCTTTTAATCCGCGATTATACGACTTAAACAATAAAATAAAAGGGGAAGCGATCAGTAATAAAACACCGGCAATCATAAGGCCAACACCATATAGATCAATGGTTTTATGTCCAACATTTCCTAGATTGTAAAAAGCCCTGAAAACACCACCAAAAAATAAAACAAAAGACAAAAAGAAATTAATGATAAACGTTTTAAATTTTAAGCGCAATGTTTCTTTTAGTTTACCCTTAAATCGACTAGGGAATCGAATATGAAATTCAGTCATGTTACTTCTCCTTATGTTTTAACTTATTAAATAATTTATATTTTATAGAATTTCTTCTTTCTTTGCTTTTCGAATCACATAAACTTTTTCTTTTTTTTCATCAAAAAGCACGACCATGTATTCATTATTCACTTCATCTAAAGGACAGGCAGAAAAGAAAGAACTTGAAAACATTGGACTCGTTTGATATTTTCCCACCACATTCTTGTTTTCATCTTTTAATGTCAATTCATAAAATATACTTTGGCGAAACATATATGAAGTTAAAAAAGAATCAAAGCGAGTTACGTAGGCTTTCATATGCGTGTAATTTTTTTTTAAATAATTCATTTTACTTTTATAATATAAAAAAACACTCATAATATATAAAACACAAAATATAAAGAGGGCTACTAAAAGAATAATCGCATTCAAAAATTGACTTTTCTCAACCTCCGCGCTTCCGATATCAAAAAAAGCAATAAGAGGTAAAATAAGAAAAATACCACCAATTATACCGCCCATAATAGCGTTCATCTTTATTCGATGTTTAAACCATCGAAATTCATGACTTTTTTTAATTTCATCTTCGGTAACTTGAATTTTCATGTATTCTCCCTTAAAAAAGCGCTAGAACATCAAATTCTACGCTTTTATTATAACATATACTTATTGAATTACATAACTGTCGATGGTTTTATTTTCATAATAATGAACTTTAAAATATGAAGAAGCTAATTCTCCATCAGCAAAAAAATAATAAGCATTTGTTCCGCCGTCCATTGTTGGATAAGTTTCAAGCACCATCTTTTCTAAATAATTCGCATCGCCTAAATAATTTTTTAATTCATCATAGGTCATATTTTTTACATTATATCGATCTACGAATACATAAATTAAAGATTTCCGCTCTTTTCTAGAAGCTTTAGCCCATGTTTCAGTGTTAAAAGTTTTTTCTAATTCGTTAGTTAATTTTTTTACATTCAATTTTTTTATTGATTGATAAACTAAATTTTCCGTTTCATTCACCACATATGCTTTTTCTTCATATACATAAATTCGATCGTAAGCTGTTTCATTCTTCTTATGAATAAAGAAGCAATAGTTATAATCAATATCGCTATTGCTTAAAAAGATCGATGAGTCAAAGGTACTAGAAGTATATAAAACTTCAAAAAAAGTCGAAATTCTTTCCCATGAAATAGGAAAAATAGCCGATTGGTACTTACTCATATCATAACTAACATAATAATCCGATTGATTCATGTCATGACCTAGGCATTCTTTTAGAGATATTCCAGGTTGATTCGTTGAACAAGAAGAAAATAATGTTCCTAAGGCTAAAATAAATGCTAATTTTTGTTTTTTCATTGTTCATTTCCTCTTTCAATATAATTGCTAAATGAGAAATTATCATTGAGCACACTGTAGTATTTCTTTGTTTCTCCATATTTTATAGAGAAGTGAGTAGCGTTTAATATTTTTAATTGATTGTCTTCAATATTAGACAATGTCCACATATAATCCTTAAATTCATCAAGTTGTACATATTCATCTTTCACTTCATTGAATATAATATCATTAAGGAACGATGGATTAAAATCAATTTCTTCTCCATTCTTTATCGTTTTTAAAGAGTATACGGTTTGCCATAAAAAGGAATAACCTAAAAGAGTGGAAAAACTTGGTCCCCTTTCCAAAATTTCATAATATTGATTCGCAAATGAAAACCGGTAATTTGTGTAAGAAAAAGTATAAGATGCTCCACTTTTAAAGTTAACAATATAACTTGTGCTATATCCACCCGGTTCAAGAAAAGGATCATCTGAACATAGATATGTGGCATTTAGAAAGTAATTACATGCTTTTTTCATTTCTTCATCCGAAGCAATATACGTCATATTAAAGGCATTCAGTGTAGGAGCAATTGTACCTAAATCCGTTTTCAAATAAATGGATTCAAGATTTTCTTGATTCATGTCTTTCATCCAGGGATAAAGTAAATAGAGCGATTGCTTTGTTTCCTCATAATGACCATAACTTGTACAACCTGTTAGGCACATCATATTTAATATGATTATGGGTAAAATTCTATTTTTCATTGGCTATTCTCCTTTAAAAGCGTATATTCTTGAGAATTCCAAGTAAATTTCCATACGCCTTCTTCACAGGTTATTTCTATAATTTCATTATCATCAAAAACATGATTTAATTCTATACTTATCTTATTTTCATCAAAAGAAATAAGATGGTAATTAAGTGAATCAGAATATGGTTTAACAACTCCACCGCGATCAATATATATTGTGTAATCAAACCGTCCTTTTTCTGTTAGTGTTATCGTTTTTCCTTCTGCACTTTTATAAACTCCAACAAAATCTAAATTTGCATATAATGCATTGTTGATTTCATATTCTTTTTCTTCAATAACTAGTTTTTCTGCACTAAAATCAAAAGTTAAAATAGACCTTGCATCATCAAGCGATAAAACTTCTAACGTATCAATATCTAAGAAAGCAATCCAACCCACTATAACTTCTTGAAAATGGTCATAGTGTATTAATAAATACTGATGTTGAGTATCCGCATGAATGATATTGTTAGAAACGATTTTGTAATAATCGTCATAGGTTCCAAAAGTATTTCCTTCAATCTCAAATAAATATCGACTTATATGTCTAACACTAAAAGTAGTATCTTTTTCAATTGGTGTTCCTTTATAGCTATTAATCTCTAATTGCGTATAGGAGCCTTCTCGAGCAAATCCTGTAATTAAAGGTTGTCCTTTCTCTACGACTACTCTTTGCGCGCTACGACCAGTAGATAAAGTCACAAGACATTGCTTTGAAGCATCATATCTTGCCAATTGATTTCTATTCGTCATCGCTTCATCCGTAATAAAAGCGTCATATTCACCAATATATAAGTATTTTTCATTATGACTAATCCAAAGAAGATAACCTTGACTTGTTTCTTGTATTCGATAATCTTCTACTTCCAAGCCATTACTATTTATTAGTTTTCCATTTTCAAATGAAAAGGCAACGAGATAAGGCATACGGAAATAGTCTTTATTAAAATACCATGTTCCAAAATAAGGCTCTTCTTCTTTTTCTTCATAAGGAGTAAAGCCGACATACAATATTGAATTTTCTTGAATTTCAGCATCTTCTTCTACTTTTACATCATCTTTAAAACTTTCAGCAAAATAAACGCCTCCATAGGTATATTGAAGATAACTTAATGTCATTGCGTCCATGTATCCATCTTTTACAATAAATTGATAGTATTCATCTTCACTCACGTTTTCTCCTTGAATTGAAAAAGCTTTATCATAATCATTTTTCGCATAAAGAATCCATTCTTCGCCTATCATTCCACTTAATTTTAGGATTCGTTCTTTTGGAAAATATTCTAGATATTGGCTTTTATTACTTCCTCTTAAAATCAATCTTCCATCAATAAACGAATAAATAAGTTGATCCGATGTACCATCATAAAATTCAGCAAAATGTGGAATAAGTTTTCCTTCTTCAATACTCGCCACATAAACGTTTACTTCACCTGATAAACATTCATCATCATAAAAATAATAATCACCATCTAAATTGATTTCTTCTAATGGTTTTACTTCTATTTCATATTCAACGCTTCTAACATCTGTAGCATTTATTAAACTTATTCCAATTTTATAAGCTCCCACATGATTTGCATCATAATTAGATGTGTCCACTTCAAATTCCATTCTTTTTACTTCTTTAGGTTCTAACGTTTTTCCGTTAGCATCAACACAGATCTTATTTAGATAAACATCTTCTTTTAAAACTGGTTCACCTAAATAATAGACTTTTCTTGTTTTACTTTGATCAATCTCAATAGATTGAATCGTTTCATCAACGACTTGTACTTCATATTGCATTTTAAGATGCTTATTTGAGTTAGAGGCAATTGTAATATTATATTTTCCTACTTCTCCTTCTTTAAATTCTGTTGCATCCACTTCAAACGTATCGTTTAAAGTTTCCGAAACTTGAAGGGCCTCATCAATTTTCACCATTTCAAAACCACTATCAATAAAAGAAGCATTCTTTTCATACCGATCGACAATATCTCGTTTATTTTTAAACGCTAAAGTTTCATATTTTTCTTGAGGAATTGATGGTGTATTATGGTCGGGTGTATTATTCCCACTATTATTACTTGAACTAGTATTACCACTGCTGGTTGAGGGGCTATCTCCTTTAATCAAAGCAGTAACCGAAACGATTCCAATTAAAAATATAGCTAATAAAGACCATCCCCACTTTTTAAAAGGTACTACCGTTTTCTTTTTTTCATACATTGAAAAAGAAATTGATTTTTTAAGTGAAGAAGCGTCTTTTCTATAGTCGGATTTTTCTTTGATTATCTCTTCTATTTTTTTCATCTCTTTCACCTTCCTTATACATTTTTCTTAATTTTTGAATTGCTCTTCGATAGCAACTTTTCACCGTATTAATGGGACGGTGCTCTAAATTTGCTATTTCTTTCAATTCATATCCTTCCAAAACATGTTTTAAAATCAAGCGAATTTCTTCTTCGGTAATACACCTTTTCCATTCTTCAATGAGTTCGGTGTAACTTGAATCTTCATGGTGCTGCGCTTCAATCGAATCCATATCCACTGTGACGTAGCGATTCCATCTTCTTAAATAACTTAATGCTTGATTTTTAGCTGAAGTTATCAAATAATATTTAAAATTCTTCTTTGGATCCAAATCCTCTAAATGAGTGAAGAAAGAAATAAAAACATCATTTGTTAATTCTTCAATATCTTCTTTGATAAAAACATATTTGGAAATTAAAACAAAGACTAAATCGGCGTATTGTTCGTAAATCTTATCAAATAGTTGCTCTATTTTTTTTGTGTTTCCTTGTTGATAAGCTACGTATAAAGCTTTTGATAAATTCAACGGAACTTCCTCCTTTCAGTCTTCAATAAAGTAATACGCTTTTTAAAAGCGGGAAGGTGCATTTTTTTAAAAAAAATACGTCTAAAAAACTAGACGCATTTTCAAAACTATTGATTTTTAATATGAACATCCAATTGATTATAAGGAATTTCAATATGATTTTCATCAAAAGCCTTTTTGGCGGCTTCTAACAAATCAAATTTAACGTCCCAATAATCGCCGTTAAGAACCCATACTTTTAAGGTTAAATTAATGCTGCTATCGCCTTGCTCAGACATACGAACACTAGGCGCTGGATCTTTTAACACTTTTGCATGTTGATTACTTAAATCCATTAAAATGCTTTTAGCTTTTTCAAAATCATTGTCATAAGAAATTCCAAAAGTGATATCGACACGTCTTGTTGCTTCTTCGGAATAATTTACAATTTCAGCAGCCGATAACTTTCCGTTGGGTAAATAAACAATTTTATTATCAGGAGTTCTAATTTTAGTATCCGTAATTCGAATATCAATAACGGTACCCGAATAACCTTCCGCTTCAATAAAATCATCAATTTTAAATGGTCGTGTAATTAAAATTAAGAAACCACCAGCTAAATTAGATAAGGCACCATTGACCGCTAAACCAACACAGACACCTAATGAAGTAATTAAAGCTGTAACACCGCTAGTATCAATTCCTAAATAACTAACTAAAGCAACAATGACTAAAATCTTAGCTAAAATATTACCGCAGCGCAATAAAGTTTTAGAAATGGTTTTATCCACTTTTTTATTTTTTTGCATTCTTTTTTTAATGCGATTGGTTACTACTTTAATAATGAAAAATGAAACAATTAAAACAACAATCGCAATTAAAATTTTAACACCCGTCGTTTTTGTCCAATTCCATAAGGTTTCAAGAACTTTATCAAAAGTTATATCGTTATTGTCTTTAGGAATGGCAGGATTTCCTTCAACTGAGCCACCTGATGTTGTTCCACTAGATACAACATTTTCTAATATTTGAAAACAATGTAGCATAAAAAAATCATTCCTTTCTCAATCTACGTATATTTTAACATATTTTCTTTTTACAAAGAGAAAAACATTTTATTTTATTGGTTCAACGTAGAAACGTCCATAGACAGCCGATACAGAAACGCAATTAATGAAAGCTTGCGGATCGGCTTCTTGAATGACACGAATGGCTCTTTTTACTTCATAGGTAGAAACAACCATATAAATAATTTTCTTTCCTTCACCAGAAAAGGCGCCTTTAGCGTCCACAACTGTACAACCATGATGGAAGTTTGCCATTAACACTTTTGGTAGAGTGTCTTTGGTTGTGATAATTTGAATTTGTGTTTTTTTATTTCTTCTACTTAAATGATCCAATACTAAAGAAACAACAAATAAGTAAACAATACCATACAATAATACAATCCAAACGTGATCATGAGTTGTATCGCTAGCATTCACAGGGAAATAGCTTAAAAAAGTAAATAAAACAACGACAATTCCATTGAAAAGAAGAACGTATTTACCTACAGAAGTGGACTTTTTTGTAGCAATATAATAAGAAATGACGTCTAAACCTCCAGAGGAACCATCTACCATAAGTGATAAGCCACTACTTAATCCAATACATATCCCACCAAATAGAGCACGTGAAAAGTTATCTTCTAAGAAATTTCCTGCATCAAATAATCCTACTAAACTTTCTGGAATAATTTTATTAAAAATAGATGTGGCAATAACATTTATCATCGTAAATATAGCAAAACGTTTTCCAATCCCTTTCCATGCTAGAATGAAAATTGGAACATTTAAAGCAAAGTATGCAATTGAAACAACCGTGTTTTTATCTTCTGAGCTCAAATAACTTCCCTTAATGAGTTGAAAGGTTTTTACAAGTATTTGTGATACACCACTTATACCGCCAGTTGCTAGCGTTAAAATCTTTGGATCCTCCGCAGCTGCGGCTGGAGAAATAAACGCTCTAAATCCAATTGCAAAACATAAAGCGGATACTAATAAAATAAATACACACCAAATATTCTCAAATACAATTTTTGCTTTTTTATGGGTTTCAACATAGTTTTCGTACTTTGTACGAATTCGTTCTCTTTGTGACATAGCTATAATTCAAAATCCTTCCATGTATTTGCTTCTTCGCTACATAATTGTATACTTTTATTGGCAAAATACAAGATGTGGAAGCAATTTTCTTTTGATTGTTTCTTTCTTGGAGGGACGACCATTTTCTTCCAACATAAAAAATATTATTTTTTTTATTGAAAAAAAGTCGGCGAGATGATATTATTATTTCGCTATATCTATATCTAGGATATAAGGAGGTCTATATTAGTTATGAAAAAGTTTTTTGGGGCCATTGGCCGTTTCTTTGCAAGAATTTGGCGCTGGATTGTAGAAACCGCATGGATTCAACCACTCTTAATCGTTGGTTTAATTTTTGGTGTTGTCTTCTCTATTCCAAGTATTTCTTCTTGGATTAGTAATTTATCCAAATCTCAAAACAATTATGCTTTCTATAATAAAAACACAGTAAGCACAACCGATTTACTTAAATATGCAGAATCTAATGACTTTAGCCCATTATACGATAACGATGAAGATCAACATTTCTTACTCGTTTTCATCAAAAAAGGCTGTGATTCCTGTGAAACCGATGAAGAAGCATTTAAACTCTTTAGCACAGATTGGAATGATTATAAAGGAAACAAAAAAGCTCCTTCCGTTTATTTCGTTTATTCCGACTTTGATAAAGATGACGATAGTACAAAAGCTACAAATTATAATAAATTTGTAAAAGAAATGAATTTATTTGACACCGCTATTGCTTATTATCTTGACACTGTTGATTATTATGGTAAAGATGTTGTTTCTTATAGTGACGATTATATCTCAAGTATGGAAGATGTCATTGATCCTAAAGCACCTACTCCAATGATTGTTTCTTTCGTTGGTGGCTATATTGATGAAGTTATTATGGGCTTATCTCCATCCAATAAAGATGATGATATTCTTAGAATGCAATATTTACGTAATTTCTATTATCATCAAGATCAATTCAAAAATGTAAACTTTAATTAACAAAATAAAACAGTCTAGTTTGACCTAGGCTGTTTTTTTTATTCAAAAAAGAACTAACGATTATATGGACGGGCATTACCTTCACAAACGTTCTCTTCTGAAGTTGTGTAAGTCGGGTAATAAACCGGACGCGGAACAAAATGATTTACAATGCGTGTGTTCATCGGGCAAATGACTGGTTGTTCCACACAATAGTAACGGTCACAAACTCTTTCACGAACAGGTAAAACGACGGGGTCGTATTTACACGGGCATTGTGGCGTACACCGACAGTGCATAAAATCCCTCCTTGCTTACTTTATAGAATATGAAAGGAAATACGAAATGGAACTATCTATACTATTTTTCATTCATTTATATTCTCTTTTCTAGTTGAGGTATGTTTACTTTTTTCGGAATTTTTTTTAAAATAAATCGAAAGAGGATAAAATTTATGGGATATATATATTGGGATTCACTTCCAAACGTAGTCGCGTTTACTTCTGATCGAAATGGTGGCTTTTCTAAAGCCCCTTACAACTCTTTTAATCAAGCTTATCAAGTGGGCGATGATAAAAAGAGTGTTATTTTAAATCGTACTCGTTTATGCGCCGACCATCATTTAGCATTAGATCATTTAATTACTGCCTATCAACAACATACCGATATCATTATGAAAGTTGATTCTACGATGCTCGGAAAGGGCCAAGATTCTTTTGAAAGTGGTGTCGGTCCTTGTGATGCACTTTATACTTTTGAAAGCGACTTAGCTTTAGGCGTTTTCCACGCTGACTGCGTACCTGTTTTCTTTGCTTCTCCTAAACACCATCTCGTGGGTATTATTCATGCCGGTAAAACAGGCACTTTAAAAAAAGTAGTCTATAAATCACTTACTTATATTATGAAAGAAGAACATATTGATCCTAAAGATATTTATGTTCATCTCGGACCTGCTCTTACCTTCTCTCATTGTTCTTTAGATATGACTCCTGAAGAATTTATTCAAATCTACGGAGAAGATTTCTTAAAAGGAATGAAATCAACAAGTGGCGTCCATTTTTTAGATGTTCCCCTTCTTAACGTCATCCAAGCTAGAGATGCAGGAATTCCTTCTATGAATATTTCTAGTTATGAAGGCTGTACTTTTGAAAACGAAGCTCTTTTCTTCTCTTATAAAAGAGAGAAAACTACTGGTCGTCATTTAAGCGTCATTTTCCAAAAATAATCATATTCCATCGCCTTTTCCCATATGGTAAAAATGGTGAAGGCCATGCGAAAATATTTATCTTATTTTTTCTTGTTATGCCTACTACTCGTGATTTATTTTTCACGAGCTTTTTCTTTTATTAGTCAAGAAGTGTTACACAATTTTTTATTTACCATTCTCCCCTCTTTAGCGCCCAGCATGCTATTTGATTATCTTTTTTTACATTCAGGTGGGCTTTATTATCTCTATCAATTCTTTAAAAAGAAAAAAGGAAAGAACGCTCACGCGATTTACCGAAATTTAATTATTTTGCTCGGCCTTTTTAGTGGGACACCCACTTTGGCGAGTTATGTTGAAGAGTCCATTCAAAAAGGTTTCTTTTCTAGACAAGAAGGCGAAATGATTTTATCTTGTTATTTACTCCCTTCTTTTCCTTTTATTTTTGGTATTTTACTTCCTCATTTTTCATTAAGAATGAAGATTATTTTGCTGGTGCTTCTTTATGTACCAAATACTTTATTTTATTTTCTCCAAGCAAAAAAATTTAAAGAAGAAAAAGAAGAAGTTTTTTCTTTACCTTCAGAGGAAAATTACGTTTCAAAAGCCATTTTTTCTACCGCTAACACATGCTTACTTTTATTAGGTTCTATGCTTTTATTTTCCTTTCCTTTTTTATTATTAAAGAAAATCCCTTCTCCGCTTTTAAGTTATGGATTATATGGCTTTTTTGAATTTACTAATTCCACATTATATTTCGTAAATCATTTATCTCAACTTTCATTTGCAATCTTATTAATTATTCTTTCTTTTTCTTCTTTATCCGTCTATACTCAAGTCTATTTATTAGCGACTTCTCTTCGCATTAGAAAAATTTTAAAAAAAAGACTCCTTTTTACAGGAGTCAATGTGTTTTTAATTTTGATTCTCTTTCTTCTTCAAGTATTCTAAAACCACTTTGGGTACCAAAGAAGAAATATCGACATGATGGAAATATAATTCTTTAATGGTCGATGACGAAATAAAGTTAAATTCTCTTCTCGACATTAAAAAGATGGTGTCAATTTGATCATCGATAAAGGAATTAGCAGCGTGAATTTGGAATTCAAATTCAAAATCAGTGACTGCTCGTAAACCACGGATTAACGTACAAGCGCCATGTTCCTTGGCGTAGACTAAAGTAAGTCCATCGGTAGAATCTACTTTCACATTTTGAATATGTTTTAATGATTCTTTCATCATTTCTAATCGTTCTTCAATCGAAAAAGTGGATGTTTTATTCGGATTAATGGCTAGAACCACTAAAACTTCATCAAACATCTTAGACGCTCTTTCGATGACGTCAATATGACCATTGGTAATAGGATCAAAGCTTCCTGGATATACGGCTATTTTCATTTCTCTCACCTCGAAATAATTTGAACATGGATAAATCCATATTGGTAGTGGCGTACGTTATATTTACTTTCATCTAATAAAATCGGATGATCACTTTCCATAACGATTCTTGCCGGCTTTAATAATAAATCATGTTTTTCTAAAAAATCAAGAATTTCTACATAAACATCCATTTTATAGGGTGGATCTAAAAGGACTAAAGAAAACTGAATTTGGTTCTCTTTAAAATATTCTAATGCTTTTTGATAATCTTTTTGCATTAAGACTGCATTATGAATATCAAGTGAAGTTACATTATGACGGATAGCTTGGATGGCTTCTTTTCTCGCATCGACAAAATAGGCTTTACTCGCTCCTCGAGAAATTGCTTCTAAGCCTAAAGAACCGGAACCTGCAAATAAATCTAAAACGACTTCATCTTCCATCGTATTTCCTAAAGCATTAAACATGGCTTCCCGAATCCGATCTTTCGTCGGACGCGTTTCATAGTCTTTTGAATGTTCTTCTGGAAACTCGATGATTCTTCTTTTATATTTACCGCCCACAATTCTCATTTTTGTTCACCCAAACTTTATTATAATAATTTTTGTATAAAAATAAAAGGCACGGGCACACTATCTATGCACGAAAACGTGCCCTGTTCCTCCCTATGAAAAAAAGTAGCTCCCCTTGCTACTTTTTTTCTTTACATTGATAAGCGGTGTGAAAAGGTTCAAACAAAGTCTGTTGAATCTCTTCATATACTTCACGAACGGCTTTATACGCTTTTAAATAAGCTTGGACAAGCGGATGTTCGTCTAAGGCTTTTTTCTTCTCAAACAAGGTCTTTTGAGCTTTTTTTACTTCTTCACTTTCTTCTTTATAGTGACGTAAGGCATCATTATATTCATCTTGGGCGCGTTGGAAATAATAAGAAAGAAGCATGACTTCTTCATTTTCTTCCATTTCTTTTTCTTTTTCTTTTAATAAAAGAAGTCTTTCATCATGATCGAGACTTTCTTTTAAAGCGTACGTTTTTTCTATCAATTCATCTTCCATCTACATTAACTCCCTCGCTAAAGCCATCATCATCGAAAAATCTTCTAAGCGATCCACCACTCGTTTTCTACGAATTAATTTATAATCATCTAAAAACTCTTTAAAATGTTCAGGATGTCGAGATAATTCTCTATGCCAATAAGGTTTTTCTCGCATAAAAATCCAATAATCTGGGTTTTTATCTAAAGATATTATAACGGAACTATGCATATTAGTCATCATTCCTTTGATAAGGTTTAGACATTTTTCTTCTTGAAAGAGGTGGTGTCTCTTCTGGACGAGTAACTTCACTTAACACATTCAAGATTTTTTTCATACCATTTAACCCATCACTAATTTTATCGACGTCAAACCCACTGATAGCATCTAAAATGGAATCTAGCCCTTCTTTTTTCTCTTTTGTTTCTGACGTTGAACTTTCTTCTTTTTCTTCCTTTTTTGGTTCTTTTTCTTTAAAGATTTCATCATCCGGACCATAAATGTCGTAGCGTTCATAAAGCTCTTGCCAAGTCATTTCACCTTGTTTTACTTTTTCACGTAAAAAGGGTCTTTCATGGGCAAAAGCCTTGAATTCATCTAATTTGCTCATATGCATCACCATTATTAGCATATGCGAAGCGATAAAAAAAGTATGCAATGAGGACAAAGTTCACGCAATTTTTTTAAAAGATAAGCAAAAAGAAACTTCCGTCATACAATAGTTTAGTGAGGAGGTGCTTGTATGTATTACTACGGGCAAAACTACGCCTATCCTGGAGCGAATTATGGTTATAATTACCCACAACAAGCCGGAGGTAATTACGGAGGCTTATTCGCAATTATCTTAGTGATTTTTATTCTTCTAGTAATCATTGGCTGTGGATGCGGTAATTTTAATGGTAACAATAACAACTACGGAGGGTACTAGACCCTCCTTTTCTTTTTGTTAAAAAGTGGTATAATTCTTTTGAGGTGGATGGTATGCTAAAAATCGTAAAAGACACACAGCCTTCTTTAAGAGAACGTTGTAAACCCGTCGAACTTCCTTTAGATGAAAAGGATCAAAAAACTTTAAAAGAAATGCTCTCTTACATTAAAAAGAGCCAAGACGATGAATATTGTGAACGTCATCATATTCGTTCGGGAATTGGTCTAGCCGCTCCGCAAATCGGCGTGCAAAAACAAATGCTCACTATTTATTACGAAGTCGAAGAAGGAAAACCTGTTGAATACGCTTTAGTTAATCCTAAAATTATTTCATCTTCCGTTAAACTTTGTTATTTAAAGGGTGGCGAAGGTTGTTTAAGCGTTGATGATGACCATAAAGGCTATGTTTATCGTGCCTATAAAATTCGCGTAAAAGCCTATAGTTTTTTAGATCAAAAAGAAGTGGAAATCGTCGCGAAAGGCTATGATGCGATTGTATTACAGCACGAAATTGATCACCTATCCGGTGTTCTTTATTACGACCATATTGATAAAAAGAATCCCTTTGTAATTAAAGATAATTCTATTGCCATCTAAGGATGGCTTTTCTTTTGTCAAACAAAAATTTTGTCGAATAAAATAATAGCATAACCCCTTTACTTTACTTTCAAGAACCGATATAATAGCGCTGTGACTCGTTATATTAGATAATGTTTAGCCAAGAAAGAAAGGAGAAATGATTCTTTATGGCGTTTAATACAAAGACAATGCCTGTTTCGGTTTATGCTCTTGGGGGCTTAGGCGAAGTAGGTAAAAATACTTATTGCATTGAAAACGAAAAAACTTTAATTATGATTGATGCCGGTGTTCGCTTTCCAGAAGAAGACTTACCTGGTGTTGATTACGTAATACCTGATTATACGCATTTAAAAAACAATCGTTCGAAAATTAAAGCTCTTTTTATCACCCATGGTCACGAAGACCATATTGGTGGTATTCCTTTTTTAATTCAAAACGTTTATATCCCTGTCATTTACGCTCCTAAATTAGCGGCGGCTTTAATCCGTAATAAACTCTCCGAAAACCGCATTAAAGAAAATGTAAAAATCGTAGAATATAGTGATGATGATGTGTTTCAAATCGACACGTTCCGTGTACAATTTTTCCGGGTAACCCACTCTATTCCTGATTCTTTTGGTATTTGTGTAGATACCGAAGAAGGAAGAATTGTCACTACTGGTGACTTTAAAATCGACTTAACTCCAGTAGGACCGGATATTAATTTAGGTAAAATGGCGCGTTTAGGTGAAGAAGGCATTGATCTTCTTTTAAGCGACTCTACTAATGCCGAAATTGAAGGTTATACACCCAGTGAAAGAAACGTGATTAGCTCGATTAATGATGTTTTCTTAAAAGCTAAGGGTCGTTTAATTATCTCTACCTTCTCCAGTAATATTTCGCGTATTCAACAGATTGTAGAAGCTTGCGTTAAATATAAAAAGAAAATCGTAATCGTCGGACGTAGCATGGAACATGCGGTGTCCGCTGCTCGTGATTTTGGTTATATTAAAATTCCCGATGCTTCGTTAGTAAGCTTAGAAAATATTCGTACCATATCCGCAAGTGAAACCGTTATTTTATGTACCGGTTCTCAAGGTGAACCAATGGCCGCCTTATCAAGAATTGCTAGTGGTGAGCATCGTAGTTTACGTATTATTCCTGGTGATACGATTGTATTCTCTTCTTCGCCAATTCCTGGAAATGACGCTTCAATTAATAAAGTCATTAATATGTTAACGCGTGCGGGTGCCGATGTCTTAACGAACTCCGTTTTCTATTCTTTACACTCCTCTGGTCACCCCGCTAAACAAGAATTACGTTTTGCTTTAAAATTATTTAAACCTAAATATTTTATGCCGGCACACGGAGAATACCGTATGTTAAAACTCCATGCCGATTTAGCCGTTTCTTTAGGTATGGAGCCTGATCATACCTTCATTCTCGCTAACGGAGATTCCTTAGTGTTAAGAAATCATGAAATCACGGAAGGACCACGAGTGGAGGCCGATGACGTTTATATTGATGGTAATGATATTAATGGTTTAAGCACCGCCGTCATTCGTGACCGTAAGATCTTAAGCGAAGATGGTATGGTAGCGGTCTTAATCACTCTTGATTCTAGAAATAACAAATTATTAACTCCACCTTCTATTTATACCCGTGGATTCGTTTATCTTCACAATACCGATTTAATTGAAAAAGCTACTTTAAAAATTCAAAAAGAATTAGAAGAATTAATGCAGAAAAAGGTTACTTTTGGTGAAATTAAAGCGCTTGTACGAAGCAATTTAGCACGTTACTTGTTCGTTAAGACCCAAAGAAACCCCATTATTATTCCTGTCATTATGAATTACAACAATTAGTATGTTTATTTTAGCTAGCTCTTCTCCACGAAGAAAAGAACTTTTAAAACGTTTAGTTTCTAACTTTACGGTGATTGTTCCTAAAATTAATGAAAATATCAAAGTAGCCGAAAAAGAATATTTACCTTTAGAAATTTCTAAATTAAAAGCGTACGCTATATTTTCTCTTTATCCTGAAGATACCGTTTTAGCTTCAGATACCATTGTCATCTATGAAAACGAAGTATTAGGAAAGCCTAAAAATATAGAAGATGCGCGAAGAATGCTCCATCTTTTATCCGAAAAAAAGCACCAAGTGATTACTGCTTATACGCTAATTTCTCCAAAAAAAGAAGTACACCGCCAAGTCACAACCGATGTATACTTTAATCATCTATCAGAACAACTCATTGAAGATTATCTCGCGACTGGTTCTTGTTTAGATAAAGCCGGTGCTTATGGTATTCAAGATCAAGACTTCCCTCTTGTTCACCATATTAGTGGAAGTTATAGCAATGTCATGGGACTTCCTTTAGAAATGTTAGAAAAGGATTTAAAAGACTTTTAGCCCAAGCAAAAAAGCCTCTTACTACATAATGTAGTATAAGGAGGCTTTTTTTATGGTTCAATTTCCTTATTCGTCCTATCCATATCGAGGAAACGATACGCGATTTGGTCCACTTTTACCCTTTGTAGGTGGTCTTTTAGTAGGCGGTCTTTTTGCGCCTAGACCGAACTATAGTTATGGTCCTTTTCAAAGTACTCCGCCGATGAACATGGGACCAAGTATGCCTAGCTATCCAGCGCCTTATTATCCTGGACCCGTACCTGCACCATATAGTCCATCCGTAGGACCAACACCTATGCCTTATTATATGGAGCAAAATATCCCCACCTATTACGCTAGTGTTAATGCGGAAAACGTGGATATTTATCCTACCTACCAAACGCCTTCATCTTATTGATGAAGCTCTGCTTCAATTTCTTTAGCTAAAGTAGAAGCATCTTGAATGACTAATGTAATTTTCTTAGACATTTGGACGAAACTCGAGACACCGAGTTGCTCGAGTTTTTCTTTATTCACTTTATCATAGTCTTGTAAAGATAAAGAGAGTCTTGAGCCAATTCCCTTGACGGATAGAATGTTCTCTTTATCCCCTAAGGCTTCAAGAAAAGCCGAGATTTCTTCTCCTTTTTTTATTTTTTTCTTTCCTTTTTGTAAAACTAAAATTAAAATCACTACAGCAATAATGACCACTAAAGCAACTGCAAGCCATACGCCATAATTTTTCAAAAAATCATTCGCTGTTAAAATCATTTTTTTTACCTCACTTCATTACCTATAAACGCCTTTTTTAAAGCGGAAACAAATTCTCTTTTGACAATTTGAATTTTCTTATCACTATAAGAAATCGTGACGTCATCAATGGCTTCTTCCGTTTCATAAAGAAGATAATCATAGCCGATAACTTCATGATTTTTAAATGGTCCATAAAAACGAATCGTTCTTGAAGAGGCTAATACCATGCTTTCTTTGATGGAACGATACGCTACACTTTCAATAGGCGCAATTTCCGTTAATTCCAATAGATTTAATTTCGTATCGATCAAAGCGCCACCACAAGATTTATTATAGGCCGAACTTCCTAAAGTAGAAGACACTAAAAGCCCATTCCCGCGGAATTCTTCTAACCTTTCGTTATCAATATCTACATCACAAATCATCGTTTTAAAAGGATTTTCAATACGAATTTCATTCACAGCATAAAAAGTCGCTAAAGCTTTTTGATTTTGGTGAATGGTAGCTTGTAATAAAGGATATTCTTCAAAAAGAATCGTTTGATTTAAGATGTCATCGACGAGTTGATCCACTTCATTTTTTTCATAATTTCCAAAGAAGCAAAGACTACCACTACGCACACAGACAAACTTGGGTAGTTGATCTAAGAATAAAAAGTTATGAACCGCTCGTAAAAAAGTTCCGTCTCCACCAATACAAATGACAATTTCGGGATGTTCGTCATCTTTTAAAGCACCTTTTTTTAAAAGCAAGTCACAAATTTCTTTTTCGATTTGCTTGGATGCATCATCTTTACGAACAAATAACGTAAAACGCATGACATCATCTCCTTTTCATGCTATTATAATCATTGTATCATAATTCATACGTAAAGGAGAAAAAAACATGTCAACTGCAATTGAAATTGAATCAAAAGTTTTATTAAATAAAGACGAATTTGAAAAAGTCATTGATGCTTTACATGGAGATAAGTACAAAAGAATTAAACAAACCAACCACTACATCGATTCTGACTCTCAAGTTTTACGCCGTTTAGGATGCGCTTTAAGAATTCGTGAAAAAGACGATTTCGTCTTAACTTTAAAGACACCTTTAAGCGAAGGTCTTTTAGAGAAAAGCCAAACTATTACTTGGCGTGAATATGAAAATTTCGCTAAAAATGGTGCTTTCCCTGAAGGCGATATTAAAAACTTCTTAGAACTTCTTGGAATTAAAGTAAGTGATTTACGTATCTTAACTTCACTTTCTACGATTCGTATTGAAATCCCTTATAACGAAGGTCTTTTATCTTTAGATGAAAATACCTATAGTGGAATTGTCGACTACGAATTAGAAATGGAACACACTTCCATTCAAAATGCCCAAGAATCTTTAGAAGAAGTTTGTAAACTTGCTAAAGTCCCTTATGTTATTAATACAAACAGTAAACAAGCAAGAGCGATGAATGCATTAAAAAAATAGAAGCGCAAAACTTCTATTTTTTTTACTTATTTTCTTCTAATTGATCTTTTGCGTGGTCACATTGGTCGTATAAAGGGCATATTCCTCTTCCGCAAGAGAGTCGCGCAATTTCACGAGCTTCAGGAGGAATAAAACTACGAATTTCTTCTTCATTATATCCGACTTGAATTCTTCGATCATCGACCATAATCGGCCGTTTTAAAATCGAGGGATTTTCTTTAATAAAAGAGACCACTTCACTAATCTTCATATTGTCAAAATCGACGTTCGCTTCTTTTACAATTTTTGAGCGAGGGGAAATAATGTCATCAGTGCCATTTTCTGATTTAGCAAGGATATCCATCAATTCATTATCATTTAAAGTGGATGAGAAAATGTTTCTTTCTTCAAAAGGAATTTTTTGATCTTCAAACCATTTTTTTACTTTACGGCAAGATGAGCAACTTGGCGATGTATAAATACGAATCATAAACTTTTTCCTCCTCTTCTTTTGGCTCTTTAATCATAGCGAAATCGCGTCATTTTTGCAAGGAAAATTGGCCGAAGTTGATTTGACAAAAAGCCTTATTCGTTATATCATTGAAAAAGACTTAAATGAAATTGAGAGGATGATTAAAATGGAAAGAATTTTAAGTGGAATTAAGCCAACTGGACACCTTACACTCGGTAATTATATTGGTGCCTTAAAACATTTTAAAGAATACCAAGAAGAGGGCGAGACTTTTATCTTTATCGCGGATTTACATGCACTTACCCTACCCATTGATCCTCAAGATTTGTGGCAAAATTCCCGTGATATTGCCGCTTTCTATATTGCTTCTGGATTAGATCCAAAGAAAGCACACATTTTCTTACAAAGTCATGTCTCTGCTCACTCTGAACTTAACTCAATAATGCAAAACTTTTTGTATATGGGTGAATTATCTAGAATGACACAATTTAAAGAAAAAAGTTCTAAATTAAAACAAGAAGCTATCGGAATGGGCTTATTTGCCTATCCTGTTTTAATGGCTTGCGATATTTTACTCTATGACGCAACGATGGTACCTGTAGGTGAAGACCAAGTTCAACACGTGGAATTAACCCGTAACTTAGTGAAACGCTTTAACCATCGTTATGGTGATATCTTAAAAATGCCAAAAGCTTGTGTACCAAAGACCGGTGCAAGAATTATGTCTTTATCCGACCCAACGAAAAAGATGTCTAAATCGGATCCTAAAGGCGATGTCTTCTTATTAGATGATTTAAAAGTCATTCGTAAAAAAATTATGTCTGCGGTTACCGATTCCGGTTCTGAAGTTAAATACGATAAAGAAAATAAGCCAGGTATTTCTAACTTATTAATGATTTATGCTTCTTTAAAAGAAATCAGTATTGAAGAAGCAGAACAAGAATTTGTTGGTGCACAATATGGAACCTTTAAAAAAGCGGTTGCGGATGTGGTCTGTGAAGAAATTGGTGCTTTTCAACAAAAATATCACGAAATCATTGATTCTGGTCAATTAGATGCAATATTATTAGATGGCGCTCAAGCTGCTTCTAAAGTCGCTAACGAAACGCTAAAACGCGTACAGAAAGCCGTTGGTTTATACGGATTTGATAAATAAATAGTTGTTTAATAACCAAGCGAATGCTTGGTTTCTTTATGAAAGGAGAAAAATATGGAACGTTACTTAATTGCTCTAGATATGGATGGAACCTTATTAAATTCTGAAGGCGAAATCTCAAAAAAAACTAGCGATTATCTAAAAGAACTAGAAAAAAAAGGACATATTATTGTCATTTCTTCTGGTCGCCCTATTCGTGCGATTAAAAGATATTATGATCAATTAAACCTTCACTCCCCTATCATTTGCTATAATGGCGCTTATATTACTAGTCCATACGACGAAAGTTTTGAAGATCAAATCTTCGCTTTTCCTCATGAAGTCATTAAAAAAATTTATCATGAAATTGATTCCAAATATATCGCTAATATTATGTGTGAAACCAATGAAGAAATATGGTTATTAAAAGAAGATGAAGTTCTTTCTAAATTCTTTTGGCACGACGGCATGACCGTTCATTATGGCGATTTTACAGAATCTTTAAATAAAAATCCGATGACGATGATTATTGAATCAACGAGTAAAGAAGCGGACCCTTATATTATTCAGGCAGTAACTAAACATCCACATTTAAAAGTTCGCTTTTGGAACGGATATTATTCTTTATTTAGTGAGATCTATTATGAAAATATATCGAAAGCTGCTGGTTTAGCTTATATAGCTGATCATTATCATATTCCTCATGACCATATTGTCGCAATTGGAGATGCCTCCAATGATATTGAAATGCTCTCTTTAGCAGGTCACGCTATCGCGATGATTAACGGCGATGAACATATTAAAAAATATGCACATATCATTAGTGAATACGATAATAATCATGATGGTGTTTATTACGCTATCTCAAAAATTTTAGAATCTAAGTAACAAAAAACATCTTCCTACAATTGAAGTAAGAAGATGCTTTTTTTATTTTATAAATGTAAAGCTTTTGCAAAATCTTGATATAACTTTTCAGGTAATTCATCAATATCGTCTTTTGATGTGCTTACCGCATTGATATAGAATTTGCATTTTGGTTCAGTTCCACTAGGACGAACGGCGATAGAAGAACCATTATCTAAGATTAATTTAATGACATCGGACTTTGGTAAAAGAATTGGCGTACTTCTTCCATTTTCAAAAGCCTCGCTCTTTAAATAGTCTTCTGTACGGATAATCTTATGTCCAGCAATTTCTTGAAGAGGAAGAATTCTCAAGGTTTTCATTAAGTTTTTCATGTCGCGAGCGCCACTTTCACCCTTAAAGAATTTGGAATATTGAACATCTTTATGGTAATGACCAACTTTTTTATAGCAAGCCTCTAAAGCTTCATCTAAAGCCATGCCTTTATTACGATAATAAACACCCATTTCCGCTAACATCAAGAGGGCTTGTAAACCATCTTTATCACGAACAAACGGAGCAATTAAGCAGCCATAACTTTCTTCATAACCAAATTCATAGGTGCCTTTTCCGTTTTCTTCATATTCAGCAACTTTATCACCAATGAATTTAAATCCTGTTAATAAGGACTCGACTTTTACACCATAATAATGAGCAATTTCCGTACCAAAAGAAGAAGTAACGATAGTATTAAACATAATGCCATCTTTCGCTAATAAGCCTTTTTCTTTTCTTTGTTCAAAGATATAATCCATCAGCATTGCGCCAGATTCATTACCATTTAAGTACTCATATGTACCTTTAGAAGAACGATAAGCAACCCCAACACGGTCCGCATCTGGATCGGTCATTAAAATTAAATCCGCATGCTCTCTTTCAGCAATTTCTAGAGCCTCTACATAAGCTTTCTTCTCTTCAGGGTTAGGAGATAAGGTATGGGAGAAATCAGGGTCTGGGGTACATTGATCTTCCACCGGAATAATTTCATAACCTGCTTCTTTAAAGATGCGCATTGCATTCATATAGCTTGTACCATGTTGTGGGGTATAAACAATGCGATAATTGGATTTATCTAAATCAGGATTTAAGCGAATCGATAAAACCGCTTCAACATAATCATCATCCATAGATTTTGGTAAAACAATGGTCTCTTCTTTATCTTTAGCCTTCTTCACTTCTACATCTAATTCATTCGGTAATTCCGCCAAGATATCTAATAAACGTTGAATTTTAGAAGGAACTAATTGACAACCATTTTCATCATAGACTTTGTAGCCGTTATATTCACGTGGATTATGGCTTGCCGTAATGACAATACCTCCACAGGCATGTAATTTACGTACGGCAAAGGAAAGTTCAGGGGTAGGACGTAAACTATCAAATATATAGGTACGAATACCCGAAAGATTTAAAACTTCAGAAGCTTCTAAAGTAAATTCTCTAGAAAAATGGCGATTATCATGGGCGATAACCACGCCACGCGTTTGAATATCTGGATATTTTTCTATTAAATATTGAGCAAACGCTACCGTTGCTTTTCTTACTGTAAAAGCATTCATACGATTCGTTCCGGGTCCTAAAACTCCCCGCATACCCGCTGTACCAAATTCAATATCTTTGAAGAAAGCGTCATCTCTTTCTTCTAATGTCATTGAGCGAAGGATTTCTTTATCTTCTTCTGAAACTCTTTTAGAAGATAACCAACGTTCATATTCTGTTTCTACTCTCATATAAAAGCCTCCTTGTTCTTTATTATTCTACATGATTTTTCTCTTCTTGAGAATGATAGTTATACATTATTTTTCATTTAAAGAAAGTTGTTTTAGAATCCCTTCTTCCTTTTCTAATAAAGGAGCTACTAACGTTTTATTTGATAAATACGCTAGTGGTCCTTCTACTTTATGAAAAGTAATGCTATATGCATGCAAGAATTGAGAATCATAATGGAATTTTTCTTTAAATTCACGATTTTTATTGAAATTACCATACTTAGGATCCCCCGCGACTGGATGACCGATTGAAGCCATATGTACCCGAATTTGATGAGTTCTTCCTGTTAATATTTCAATTTCAAGTAAGGTATAATCATTCAACTTTTGTTTTACATAGTATTTCGTATGCGCTTCCTTAGCGCCTTCTTTTACACTGCCTATACGAACTTTTCCTTCTTTTTCATCCTTTAATAAAGGAGCATTGATTTCTCCATCTTTATTCACTTTTCCAACCACTAAAGCTAAATACGTTTTCGTGATTTGTTCTTTGGATTTAAAAAGTTCTAAAAGCGATTGTAAAGTAGGTAAATTCTTTCCAAATAAAACAAGTCCAGATGTATTACGGTCAAGACGATGGGCAGGCGCAGGAATAAAGCCGTGTTGCTTAGAAGGATCATATTCTCCCTTTTGCATTAAATAAGATAAAACTTGATTCGTTAAAGTAATGCGTTTTTCACTTTCATCACCATGCACTAAAAGTCCGGATGGTTTTAAAACCGCTAGAATGTTTTCATCTTCATAGATGATTTGGTGAGGAAAAGGAAGTTTTTCAATTACTTTAGGATGAGAATATTCTTCAATAATCGCATCACTTAAATAAATTCTTAAGCAATCGTTTTCTTTTAGAATATATTGAATATCTACCCAATGGCCATTTACTTTAATATCTTTTTTACGAAATGTTTTGTAAAGTAAACTTAAGGGCGCGTCATTTAGATATTTTCTTACAAATTTATCTACGCGTTGACCAGCATTTTCTTTTGTAATAAGAATTTCTTTCATAGGCACCCTCCTTATTCACGAACACTATTATATCATTTTATTAACAAGATAAAAATCGAAAAGATAAAACTTTCCATATCATTATTTATATAATTTAGATGGTCGTTCTTGGGGCCATCCACCATAACTTCACAATAATTTAAATTTTTTTCTTTTTTTAGTGACATTAGTCAATATTCTTGATATAATAATTAACGCAACACGGAGAATTACCCAAGTGGTTGAAGGGGCGGGCTTGGAAAGCTCGTAGGCTTGTAACAGGGCGCTAGGGTTCAAATCCCTAATTCTCCGCCATGTAGTTCATTAAGTCTAGTTAGTAAAACTAGACTTTTTTATTGTAAAAATCTATTCTGCACTTCATTAAATGTGTTATAATTTTTCTCGAAAAGAGGGTACTTTTATGAAAAAAAGTCTTTTAGCATTATGTTTACTTTTTAGTTGTTCTTCTCTTATTTCATGCGGAGAATATGAATATGTTTCCACTTTACCTCAACATGATAGAACCGCTTGGTTTAATGAAGAAGAACTAAATAAAGTTGGCTTATCATCCTTACCTGCTCCTACAGGTTTAGAAGGGGATATCAATTCAGATGTTTACTGGTTTAATGACGGCTATTCCTTTAGTCAATCATGTCCTAATCAAGAAGTTCTTAACACAAACGCCACGACATATCTTAATTATTTTAAATCTCATTATGATAAGGCCTTTGGAACTTCCACATCCTATGCATCTGGATCAGATGTCATTTACTACTACATCAGTGTAAAAAATGATGTATCCGCTTATTATGATGATAATCCATCTCCACTATATAAATTTTATTATGTGACGGACACTACATTAGCTGAAGATGGGTGCCTAAAAGAAGATGCTGTGTGGTCACTAGAAATCCGCTACGAGCTCAATTCTACAAAAAATACTTATGACTTTAAACTCTTTATTGAAAATGAAAGTAAAAATCATAGTAATACTTTTCAATATAAATACAATTTAAAGTAACCACTAATACAACGATTATGAAAAGGCAACATTTGTTGTCTTTTTTTATGCATTCTCTCTTTTTTCTTCTTTTTTTTCTAAAAAGAAGAATTTTCGAACCTTTTCTCTTTTTATTAATTCTTTTATTATGAAATAAGCAGATACGCCACAAATAGCGCCCACAATCCACCCTAATAAAACGTCTGAGAAATAATGGACCATAAAATAAATGCGAGTAAATCCCATCAGTAATGGCACAAATAAGAATAACCAAGAATATTTCTTTTTAAAGAAAATCAACATGATGCTTCCAAATACCATAGAAACAGTTGAATGCCCAGATGGTAAAGAATAGCCACTTTCTTTTAATGATCCTGCTAATGTCCAATATTGATAATAAACGGAAGATTCATCCATAAAAGGTCGATCTCTTGCAACAATATTTTTTAATAGCACGTTGGTAAGAAGGAAACCGAAAAGCATTCCTAAAAGAAGCGTTAACGAAAGAATTCTTGTCTTTTTAAACCACAATAAAGCAAGTGCAAAAAGAATAAAGAACCAGCCACTATTTCCTAAGAAGGTATAAATTTTAAAGATGGGTGTAAAAAAAGAGCCACAACTCTCTCTAAACTGATTGGCTAATTTGGCAAAAAATAAGTCAATTTCACTCATACTTTTTTCTCCTTAAAACGAAAAAAAGGCAATAATTGCCTTAATTTTTTTCTTCGGTATGACGATTAATACGTTTGCATTCCACTTGAACATCATGTGGAACAGTTAACATCATATCAATTTGATCTTCTGGAATATTCACTTCTGAAGAAATGAACTCACGAATTGCATTCATGGATTCATTATAAAGTGAATTTTGATCTTTAAAATGAAAAGTTATTTGATATCTTTCCTTTTCCATGAACCATTCACCTCTTTTTAAAACGAACGAATTGAATTATTCACCTAAACGTTGGGCACGTTTTAATGCTCTATCTCTTTCAATGTCCGTTTTCTTTGCGTAATAAAGTAAAACACTAACAAAAATAATTGCGCCAATAGCCAAGAAAATCATTCCCCAACTCATAAAGCCTAATTTACTCCAACCAATTAAAGTTTCTTCGGCTTTTAAAATTGGATTATTTTTTTCTAAACCAGGTAAATATTCGCCCACAATGCTTGTCACCATAAGACTTAAACCGAAGAGCCAAAGAAGGCCTGCGATAATATACCATACTAATTCTTTTACACTTTTCTTTGCTTTCATAAATCAATCGACTCCTTTTTGATTTCATTTTATTTTATCATAGTTTTTTATCCCTTTCAATAAAAATAGAGGGAAACTAGTGTGTAACCTTTCCCCCTATACTCTCTATTCTTTATCTACGATAAAGTTTTGGCAATATCTTCAAAAAACACATCATCTGGTCGAACATCAAATAGCCCCGCCATTTGAATAGCCATCTCATAATCTAAACTTCTTTTTCCGGTTTCAATCATAGAAATATAAGCTTTAGAAACATGAAGTTCTTTAGCTATATCTTCTAAGTTCATCCCTCTTTCCTTCCTTAAAAAACGAAATTTTGATAATCGCGCTGCGTTCATAATATTTCCTCCTAGTTCAATTACAACACTTTTTTTAAAAGAAAACAAAAAGTAAAAAGAAAAAAATAACGAAAAAGAAAAAATCGACATATTCCAACGTTTTTTTCGTTCGTTTATGTCGATAAATGTCTTTTACTTAAGGTTCTGCTAACGTTTTACTAATCTAGCATAATGCCCCATTTTATAGGAAAAGTTCAATTTTTTTCTTTCTATGCTTTGTTTTCAGTTTCTTCAGCGCCTTGAGGCTTAGCAAAGTGTTCCTTTTCATAAGCAACTACTTCTGGATAAACCATCATAAATTCTTGTCTCCAAGCTTGTTCGGTTTTTCCCATCAACATTTGAATTTCTTTTTTGGTTTCTTCAAAAACTTCACTTAATTTCTTTCCTTCTGGTAATTTTTCCTTGCCTTCCATTAAAGCAAAAACATACTTAACTTGATTCATCATATGAAGCATGTCCGTGTCTTGACCTTTATAGTGAGTGCTAACAAAGCCTAAAAATCCAATGTATTGTCTTAGATAAGTTAAAACGAAGTTGGATTGTGGGGAAGGTTGACCATGTGATTCCGTCATAGCTTGATTAAATTCAATAAAGGCTTTTTCAACATCATTGAAAATCGTCATATAAGCGATGACGCGGAACATATCATCATCTTTATCAATCATCGAAGTTAACTTTGGATCATCTTTTCCTTGGTCTTTAGCAAATTTCAAATAGCCATGAAGAATATCGTTAAAAGTTTCATGAAGACCAACAACAAAGTTATAAATAGCTAAGTGCTGCGCATGATCTACACGTAATTCCTCTCCACTTACATGTAAAATAGTCGAATCATCACCATAGACATCCTCAATGAATTCTCTTAAGTTGCTTTCAATCTTCTTTCCTGTTTCTCCATTTTGATCTAAGAAATGACGAACTGGGGAAGGTTGATCTAACATTCCTTTTAACGTATTTTTACGTTGTTGATAAATAGCAACCTTTAAATCCTTACGATCAGAAATTGTATATTCTAATGTATCCTTAATCATTAAATTGTAATTGTAAATTGAAAAAATAAAATGTGTAACATCGTTCATAATAAGTCTCCTTCTAAATACTTTTCTACTTCGTCAAAGTGATGTACGTTATATTTTGCTTGCTTTTTAATTGCGGCACTTGCATGAGACATGCAAACACTATTAGGAAAGGCTTGAAACATAGGAACATCGTTTTCACTATCGCCAATTACAACCAAATTCTCTTTTTCTAATTGGTAATACTCACATAAAATTTCTAGTCCTTTGGCTTTGTTACATCCTTCGTGCGTGATTTCTAGAATGCTATCTTCTACCGCATATTCTAAGTTAGGATATTTTTCCTTTAAAATGTCTTTCGCAAGAACTGCTTTTTGATGTCCTTTTTCACCAAGTCCAAAATAGAATAATAATTTATAAACTTGATTATGGTGCATCATTTCTTTTAAGGCTTTTTCCCCTTTTACATGCTTTTCTGCATAGACACCTTGATAAAAATAAACCCAAGAATAAACGAGCGATTTCAGCCATCCTAACTGATGGTGATGAATCACCATTTCACCATTTCTTCCTAAAACTGATACCACAAATCCTGGAATTTTCTGATCTAAAATATCATAGATATCTTGTCCTACGCCTCCTGGCAAAACTTCATCTTTTAAAATTTTACCTTCCGCTTCGACATAACTTCCACTGCAAGCAATAATATCAATATCATGTTTTAGTTTTTTGGCTACTTTTTTACTAAAAGGAACGTTACGTCCTGTCACAATAACCACTTTACCTTGTTTAGCAAAATGACCTTCTAACATACGATAATTTCTTTTGGCAATCATTGATATTTTTCGTCTCGGATAAAAAAGTGTGCCATCTAAATCAGTCGCTAATACTTTACGCATAACACCACCTGAAAACTATTATACACACTTTTAACAAAAAAAGGGTAAAAAGATACGAAATTCTATTGTTTTTTTATTGCTTATCCCAATAAAAAGATATAATCTCTCTTTTCGCTACGGTAATTTGTGAAGAAGGTAGGCTCATGGTAAGAATAGCCCCTTCCATCTCGTATTCTTTAATGAAAATGTGTTTGTGGGCTAACCGCTCTTGAACCTCTTGATATACTCGATTTAAATCATGAGCCGCTAACAAAATTTTTTGATGAGTAGCTAAACATCCAATACAGTTTTCTTTGGAATTTTCTTCTTGAATCCACGTGCCATTTTCATCATCAATTTTCCCAACATAAATATGAATTTTCTTTTTTTCCGCAAACATAATGGCTTTTCTTTGCAAAACATTATATCCCATATCAATTAGCCATCTCATTTCTAGATAACTCAATTTTTGATAGGGTAATATTTTTTTTGATAATAAGGGTTGCGATGGAAAGACACCTTGAACATCTTTGAAAAGATAGACTTCGGATAGATGAAAAAAATCAGCAAGGGCTAGTGGAGTCAAATCGCCACCTCCTCGACCCAAAGTGGTAATTTCATGATTATCATTTGTTCCTAAAAAGCCTGGCACGATAACGATATCATGCTCTTTTAATGCTTCTACAATGTTTTCTCCATCCATTTGAATGATATTCGCATCTAAATATGTTGAATCGGTTTTAATTCCTAATTCAAGTGGCGATAAACTAGTCGCATTAAGTCCATTTTTAATACAGTCACTCGTAAATAATAAAGACGAAATAATTTCTCCTACAGAAATAAAACGAGCGATTTCTTTTTCCGACAATTTACCTTCTTCAATTAACTTTAATAAGGTATCGGTCGCATAAGGAAAACCATTTCTTCCCATAGCACTACAAACCACAATAATTTTTTCTTGATTCCATGATTTTAACCAATGAATTATTTTCTCTCTTAAAGAGCTAGTCGCTAATAAGGTTCCACCAAATTTAAATATTTTCATAAAATGAGTCCTCATATTAAGACTATGCGCATCTTAAAGAAAATAGAAAAAGAAGATATTGGTACAATAAAAAAAGTGGCTTCACTAAGTGAATAGCCACTTTTATCAATCAAATGTTTTTATAACATTAAGCCGCTAATTTATTTTCAGCTTGAATAATGCCATAACCACCATCATCACGGTGATAGACAACAGAAATCATATTATCATCAACGTCTAAGTACATAAAGAAGTCATGTCCTAAGGCTTCCATACGGGTGATGGCTTCTTCAATATCCATCGGTTCAAGATGATAACTCTTAGTTCTAACAACTTCATCTTCCTCTTCTTCGACTTTATCAGCTTCAAAATTTTCAAAGGCAATGGATTCACCTAAGCCATGTTTAGTCTTACGATCTAAACGAGTTTTTAATTTTCTCATTTGACCTTCAAGTTTATCAATCGCTAAATCAAAGGCGGCATATAAATCAGCATCAACGACTTCAGCTCTAAATGTCATCATATTGGTAAAAATAGTGATTTCAACTTTTTGACCACCATTTTTGTAAGTTCTTACAACAGCACGGCATTCAACGTCATCATCGATTAAGAAATATTTATCCATGCGCGAAAGTTTTTTAATAAGGGCATCGCTAATTCCCTTTGTCACTACGATGTTTTTTCCGATAATTTGGTATTTCATATATAATCTGCTCCTTTCCAAATTAGAAACGTGTAGTTGCCTACACTATTATTTTACGCAAGAATCACATAAAAAAATAGTCTTATCATGTCGAAGAGAATATGATATAATAATTGATGGAAAAAAGGCCAACTCATGCGCGAGTTGGCTTTTTATCTTTTAAGAATTCTAATATGGCATCAACCTTATCTAATTTTTCCCAAGGGAGATTTAAATCAGGTCTACCAAAATGTCCATAACTAGCTAAATCTTCATATTTAAACGTAGGGTGTAATAAAGAGAATTGTTCAATAATTGCTCCTGGTCTACAATCAAATAATGTATGGATTAAAGAAAGAATATCTTCATCGGAATAGCGAGCGGTTCCAAATGTAGAAATAGCAATACTCAAGGGTTCTGCTACTCCAATCGCATAACCTAATTGAACTTCTAAGCGCTTGGCTACTTTTGCTGCCACTAAGTTTTTAGCAATATAACGCGCCATATAAGCAGCGGAACGATCGACTTTAGAAGGGTCTTTCCCGGAGAAGCAACCACCACCATGACGAGCGGAGCCCCCATAAGTATCCACAATAATTTTACGACCAGTTAAACCTGTATCTCCTTTTGGTCCACCGACAACAAAACGCCCAGTAGGATTAATTAAGTAGCGGAAATCATCATTTAAACCAAAGGATTTTACCACTGGTTTCATGATGTTTTCATAAATAAAGGATTTAAATTCTTTTTCGTCTATGGTTTCATCATGTTGTACGGACATTAAAACAGTATCAATACGAATATGTTGCGGGTCTGTATAATCAATCGTAACTTGAGACTTCATATCTGGACGGGCATGAGGAAATTTCCCTTGCTTTCTTAAAGCACTGGCTACCCGAACAAGTTTATGAGAAATAACTAACGCTAACGGCATATAGCCATCGCTTTCATCACTTGCATAACCAAACATAATGCCTTGGTCTCCTGCGCCCTGAAGTAAACGTTCTCCACGATTAACACCTTGAGCAATATCGGGTGATTGCGTTTGTATTCTTACGTCAATTTGGCAGGTATTCGCGTCGATGCCATCATCCTCGGATAAATAGCCGATTCTTCTTAAAACATCGCGAGCAATGCCTTCATAATCCACTTTAGCTAAAGTTGTAATTTCACCACTAATTAAAACATATTGTTTGGTGGTAAAACATTCACAGGCAACATGTGAAGATGGGTCCTTAGCTAAACACGCGTCTAAAATAGCGTCGCTAATTTGATCACATACTTTATCAGGGTGTCCTTCACTTACAGATTCACTGGTAAATAATATTTTTTCCATACTACATTTCTCCCTTACATCTAAAAAAAAGAACCTCCCACTTGCGGAAAGTTCTTATTACTTTACCTTTCTCTCATCGTTCGGAGTGGGCTCCGCTAAGGAAAAGCACCGTCTAGTTTTGTTTCTAGGGTTGCTATCGCGTTTGTTCGTTCCTTTGATTACGCGATTCTTGATAAGAGTCGTTATTATTATCGTCAATCTCTTCTTGAAAGTCAAGGATATTAATCTTATTTAAAAGTAATTCTTGCGGAGTAACTCCCGCAACGCTTTCAATTACATCAAAATCCATTCCCATTTCGAAGAGAACATTAGCGATTTCAAATTGTTCTTTTTTCTTTTTTGTTTTCATTATGCCTCACCCTATTAGAAGTATGAGACAGTTTTTATAATTTATACTTAATTTTGAATGGCTTCTTTTTCCAAGAGTTCATGAATAGCTTTTGAGAGCTGATCTGGACATGAAGTTGGTTTCATGCCACAGCGAATGCCTGCTAATTTTTCTTCTACTTCGGTAAGTTTCATTCCGCGCACCAAAGCACGAATTCCCTTAAGATTCCCCGAGCATCCACCTACGACTTCGATATCTTCTAAAGTATCTCCATCATAGTAGATTTTCATTTCGCGAGAACAAGTTCCTTTAGGATGATAAGTAAAAACGTTCATTCTTTTTACCTAGCGAACAATTTTACCGAATACTTGACCAGATAAACCGGCGGCATTACATTCATCAGTATCAATATGCATAGCTAAAGCATAGCTTGGGCTTACACGAACGACGACATCTTGGAAAATTAAAGAACGAGCTTCTGAAGCAACGCTTACAGAAACGATATCTTTATCATGAACACCGAATTCTTCGGCATCTTTTGGTGTCATATGAATATGGCGTTTAGCGGCGATAACGCCTTCTTTTAATTCTACTTCACCACAGGGTCCTACTAAGCGACAAGCCCCACTATTTGCGATATCTCCTGATTCACGAACCGGGGCGGTGACGCCAATAGAACGCGCATCAGTTAAAGAAAGTTCCACTTGGTTTTCCTTTCTTACTGGTCCTAAAATAGAAGCGTTTAATTCACCTTTGGTGCCAATGACTTTCACTTTTTCATTGGAAGCAAATTGACCCGGTTGAGAAAGCATCTTCTTTACCGTTAATTGATAGCCTTTCCCAAATAAAATTTCTAATGTTTCTTGCGTGACGTGTACGTGGCGCGCAGAAGTTTCAACCATAAATTCTTTCATCTTTTTAATTCTCCTTTTTTAAATTCTTTTTGATATAGAGTAACGCTTTCCAATAGAGGTAAGCAGACCATTTGCGGCGTTCGGTTCTAAAGCGAATTCGTGACGTCCCAAAATGGATCTCTAATACATCTTTATATTGTAGCATAAGTCGCGTCATATCTTGTATATAAAGCGTTATCTCTTCTCCATTTTCTTGATAAACAATACGATCTTTATAGAGTTTTAAATCAGTTCTACCGATAGGCTTTTTAAAGAACTCTACTTCTTTTACGTGATAAAGATCTAAATCGTTTGTTGCTAAAATAAGTCCTTTTTCTTCGGCTTGATCAATAATTTTCTTTAATTCACTATATTGCCAATCATCCCATTTAGTTAAATTATGGAAAGGTACCTCTTCCCCTTCTAACATGGCATAGCGGTTATACTTCGCTTTGAAACCACATTCTGGACAATAAACATAAGCCCCTTTTGATTTTAACACCTCTAAACGATGGCATTTGGGACACATATAAAGACCTAATTCTAACCATTCCGCTCTTGCAGGACCGGGCCATTGTTTATAGCGTAATACATTTTCTTGATACGCCAAATCATCCACAGTAATGCCGTCCATAATGACTTTATATAATTCTTCTAAAGACATTTTTTGTATCTGTTCAACCGATAAAACTTCACGAATAGAATAGGTAATATGACTATGGTGCGCATATTTTCCCCATCTCGTTGCACGAATACAAGCGCCATCAATCCGCATGATGACAACAGGAATTCTTAACATTTTTACGAACTTTGCCACACTGATTTCTACGGGCAATGTTCGTCCAAACATGTCAATATCACCTTCAGGATATAAACCAACACTCTTTCCTTTTTTTACTAATTGACGAATCGTTAAAATATCCGATATGTCACTAGTGGACATTCCTCTTTTCACCTCACCAAGAAGAACATTGCTTAAAAAGCCTAAAAATTTATTTTTAAACATTTCATCATGGACAATAAAGTGAACAATACGGTTCCAAAACATAGCATTAATATAAATTCCATCCCAGTTACTTAAATGGTTCGATAAAAATAATACTGGACCTTTAGGAACCTTTTTATGATTTCTTTTAAAGCGTACGTGTTGGAACACGACGATATAAAACCATAAAAAAGGTCTAAGAAGGAAATAGAATAAATGTTGCGCAAATTCTTTTAAAAAATTCTTAAACTTCTTCATTTTTTCACACTCTCATAATATCGACGAATTACTTCACGATATGCATTCTCAATATTTTTAACATTTTGTTCTTTGGAAATGGTTAAAGTTTTCCAAGCTTTATCCCCTACTTGCTTTCTAAGTTCATCATTTTTCATGGCATCCATGATAGCTTGCATTGATTCTTCAATCATTCTTGGTAATAAGAAGCAGTTTTCTCCAACTTTATACTCTTCTTTTTTCATACCATGAATCATACTTGGAACGCGATAACCAGCGGCAATTCTTTCATATGGGAAAGCGCCGTCTCTTTCTCTTTGTAATAACAATAAGTCACTGGCTTGAATGGCTTCTTCAATAAACACACTATGGGTTAAAAGAATTAGACGAATATTTTTTAATGTATATTCTTTACGAATCTTTTGTCTTTCCATATGTTTAAAGCCATAAACCATGATTGTAATCGGCTCTTGTAATAAAGCGTCTAATAGTTTTAATCCTCGTAAGAATTTATCTTTTTCTTCTCTTTTTGTTGCTAAAGTTAGCATGACTTTTTCATCATCTTGAATATGGAAATAATTACGTTCAGCCTTTCTTTTTTCTAAAATTGTCGATGCATCATAAGCTTCATAACTATCTTCCACGACCATCGTTGGTCCTTTATAACCTTTGCGTTTTAAAATTTCACCGGTTTCTAAACTTGGAATAAAGACAGCATCACATCGTTTATAAAGACTCATTCCATTGAGTTCAACTAATTTAGCGATAAAACGACTATGTAGCGGTCTTTTTAATTTATGATAGAAAGCATGACGGAATGATACCACAATCGGCACATCATATCTTCTCGCCATCTTTAAGGCATATTTTCCCATCATAAATGGTGTTTGAGCATGGAAAATTAAAAGGCAATGATTCGGCTCAAGTGACATCTTCAAAGAAATTTTAATATTTGGCGTTGCCATAGAATAATTCGTAAACAAAAATCGAAGTGATGGCGTATAAATTAATGGATATTGATCTGTTCTATAAACGGGTAATTTCTTTTTTAATTTTGGGGCAAAAACACGGGTATCAAAGCCATCTTCATTTAAGGAAATCGCATAATTCTCGGCATGTTTAACAGCTTCACCTCGAAGTGGGCGGTAATAATCAATGAATTGAACCGTTTCAATTTTTGTATTAGGACGCGCTAATGGAGACTTCTCTTTTCCCGTGTCTACTTCAATCGTAGGCCCAAGTTTTTTCGTTTTATCAACAATAAACGAGATACCATATAGTTTAGTAGCGTCCAATTTAGCAATCATTTTTCGGATGCAATCTTTCGAAATAAACACATAAGAATTATCGGTCAAACAAGAGAAATCTTGATCTGAGCGTAGTGTCAATGTCTTTCTTGGGCGGAATTCAAAAGATGCTACTCCATCTGAAATATAACATTGTGCATCGCCTTCCACAAAAGGAATAAAGCACGAGGTTTGATCTTTATGGAGAACTTTAATTCCATAAATAGGAACTTGATAGAGTGTTGCCATCACTGGTTCAGGAATATAAGCTTTTCTTCTCTTGTGTTTTAAAGAAAGGATGACCATTTCTATCATTCCCAAAATAATAAACAAGAAATAAACGCAGAAGCGCCAATAAATCATACACCAGAACGTATATACAGCGCCTAAGCCAACACTTGCTAATGTTTTTAAAAACATCGCTTGGAAAGAAAGTTCAGAAGCGCCAGAACTTCCTGGAGTTGGAATAAATGAGACCGATACTGTTAGAATAAGCGTTAAAGCGAAAATTTCTAAATAATTGGGCTTAACTCCGCAAGCGCGAACAATAAAATATGGAGTGGAATATAAAGCGACCTTATAAATTACCGAAAGAATAAAACAAATGAATAATACAAAGCCTGATTTTTTATATTGCGACATACTCCTTTGGTATTCGTCTAATGTGTTATAAATTGTATTCGCATATTTTTCTTTATGGCGAATAAACTTCAATTTATTAATGATTGCTACAATACCATCTGCAATTTTACGTGTAAATTTAGGCCAAATAGAAACACCGATAATCGACGCCGGAACAATAATTGAGGTAATTGTACCAATCCACGCAACGATTTTGAATGTTTCAACGACAGCATTTGCTGATCCAAGTTGGTGAACCGACAAATAAATCATAATGATAACAGAGGCAATTACTAAAGCTAATTGATTTAAGAAAAAACTAATAAAAGGTAAGCTAGTTGCTACGCCTAAAGGCACACCATCTTTCTTCAAATAAAAAATTTGGAAAGGTTGTCCACCACTGCTTAATGGAGTGATATTATCGTAATATTTTCCCATGATTGTAGTTCTTAAACCTAAGCGGAAATTCCAAACCCCAGTTTTATGACGAACTAAAATACAATATTTACATGACTCCATCAAAATGGAGATTAACGGCATACAAAATGCTAAAAGAATATACTTAACATTCTTTTTCCATAAAGCAAAAACTTCTGAGCTTGTTTCAAAAATATTTCCTTGTCCTGCAAAGGAGGTATAAGCAATATAAGCAACAATCGCAATATTTAACAACAAAAAGCCTAACGTGAGAAAAGTGCTTTTACGACTTTTCTTTTTCTTTTTGTTAGGATCCACAATTTTAGAGTTGAATGTATACTGTGTGTTTGCGTCCATAGTTTTTCCTTTCTTGTGTTGCTTGTATATTATATATAAATATACAAGAAAAAGCAACGAATACCTTAAAACCGGCAGCATTAAGATTTTGGAGGTAACAGAAAATGA